>Ga0172379_10001046_pt1 | contig 59516 bp, 46 predicted proteins | sample GrowelOW334metaG_FD_119756 | JGI IMG/M metagenome (GOLD analysis project Ga0172379, IMG submission 119756) | Groundwater microbial communities from an aquifer near a municipal landfill in Southern Ontario, Canada - Groundwater well OW334 metaG | ecosystem: Environmental > Aquatic > Deep... | reverse complement strand
TGCGCCGTCCCCGTTTTTCCGGCCGAGGGGACTTCAAAACGGCTGAGCCGCACGCATGTACCGGCCATAACCGCCTTTCGCATCCCCTCTCGAACGATATCTATTGACCTCGTCGATATGTCCGCCCGCGTCGGCTCCCAATGTTTCTCAGCCGACAAGTGCGGCGTTACTACCAGCCCCCGCGTAGCGAACACATTCGCCATCACAAGCGCCTGCACCGGCGAGATTTGTATATATCCCTGCCCGATGCTGTAGCTTATCGTGTCCCCTTCGTACCACTCGCTGTGCCTAAAGTTCCGCTTCCATTCGGCGTCGGGGACATTTCCGATGGACTCGCCCGGCAAGTCAATGCCCGTGCGCTTGCCAAGACCCACCATTTTAGCATATTTTCTGATTCTTGTAACCCCCAGCTCGTGTCCGAGGGTATAAAAGACCACATCGCAGGATTGCGCGATGCCGTTAATAAAGTTGATCGCGCCGTGCGTTGTCCAACAGTGGAAATAAGCGCTGCCGAGCCTGTAACCGCCCGGACAATGAAAAACAGTGTCTGGTTTTACAAGCCCTTCCTCAAGCGCCGCGGCTGCGACGGCAAGCTTGAAAACAGAGCCGAGAGGCGCCGATATGCTGATCGCCCGGTTCAGAAGCGGGTGCGCCGGGTCCAAATACAGCGAGGACCATATAGCCGGATTCAGGTTAGATGATGTCACGTTATTGTCGAACGATGGATAAGTCGCCAGCACGATTATCTCGCCGGTGAACGAGTCCATGAAAAGAACGGCGCCCTTCTTTTTGGCTTCCTTAAGCGCGTTGTATGCCTCTGCCTGCAGGCGAGCGTCTATCGTGCAGCGGAAAGGCTTGTTGCCCCTTGGCGGCTCGGTCGCCAGATAACGGATGAACTTGCCCCGCGAATTAACAAGCACAATCTTTCGCCCGCGGGCGCCCGTGATTCTCAATTCGTATTGCTTCTCAAGGCCGCTCTTGCCGACGCGGTCGCCGGCTCTGTAGCCGCGCGAGCTAAGATGCGTGATCTCCTCCGGACTGATCTCGCCCGCATAACCGGTCAGGTGCGCCGCGACTTCGCCCATCGGATAATAACGCGTCGGCACCGCCTCCACGTACTGGCCCGGCGGCGTTCCGTTCTCCTCAAACTCAGACGCCTCCTTGAACCCGATCCGTTTCTCTTCCCAATAACCGTTTTGCTTTATTTTAAATAGTTTATATTGCGGAATGTCAACCGCCAGCTCCCTTCCATTCCTGTCGACCATCTGAGAGCGGATCGAGCGGATCGGAATGTCGCGCAAACTGTTTTTTTCGGATATCTCTCTCATCGAAGCGCCGTTGACGATCTGAAGCTCGGCCAGCCGCGCGGCTATTAAACCGGCCACCACGATAAAAGCAAGCACAAGCGCCGACAGCCGGAAACTCCCGATCCGCCGCGCCCGCGCGTCTATTCTTATGCCCAGTTTCTCCATCATATTTCTAATTTTCAGGCTTTCCCCGACCCCCAACCGCCAGTCCCCAGCCCCCGTTTTTTATCTTTTGCCTTTCTCTGTTATTGCATTCTGTATTCTGCCTTTTCACCGCATTTTGTACATGACCGCGCGTCCGCGCGGCTTGAAAAGCAATACCATCGCCAGAAACAGCGCAAAGTTGATTCCGCTCCATTCCAGCAGATAAACAGCCGGCGCGCCGGACAGTGAAAACCCCGGGCCGGCCGTTCCGACATAAAGCGCCGCGTTGGCGATCAAAACAAGCGGCGCGTACGCCAGAGCATGAAACGCTGAGCCCGGCCGGTAGAACATGCTTTTGAGCAACTTCGCGGCAAAGAAAACCGCCGCGAACGCCAGCGTGTGTATGAAGCCTCCCGTTATCGCGTCCAGCAGCGCGCCAGCCGCGACCGCCATCGCCGCCGCCGCCGCTTCCTCAAAATGAAACGTCGCCATCAGCGCAAAACACAACACAAACTGCAAACCGCTCAGCGGAAAAAGAAAACCGCGAAACGGATACATGTTCAGCCATACGAATAACAGGAGCCAGAGAACGGTATAATGCCAACGGCCGCTTTTTTTCATGGCGCCACCAGAAGCAGATAATAAATGTTCGCCATGTCGGCGGCCGGTTTTACTTTGACGCGCGGCGACAATTCCTTGTGAAATATTTTGAAACTCGCGATGCGGCCGATCGGCAATCCCGCCGGATAGTTGCCGCCGTACCCGGATGTGGTTACAAAATCGCCGCGCTTCAGCCGCACGCTCGACGGCAGAGACCGGATCTCAATCAGGCCGGTCCCGTCTCCGAACGCTATGCCATACACCGATCTCTTCGGCGCGACAACGCTTGTTGCCGTTCCGTTTCCGGTTATCAGCGTCACCGTCGCAGTTGTTGCCGTCACTTCCGTCACGCGGCCGGCAAGTCCGGCGCCGGTGAGCGCGATGTATCCCTTGCGCACTCCGTGGTTCAGGCCCCGGTCCGCTATGACCGACATATGCCATGATTCCGGGTCCCGCGCAACCACATGCGCGACCACGCCGTCTTTTTCGAGCGCGAGCGGCATTCTCGATTCGCGCAGCCCGAGTTGGAACTCCAGCCGCTTCGTCTTTACCCGTGAGCGCGCCAACAGGTCCAGCAGCCGCGCCCGCTCGATCTCCATCTCGGCGATCTCTTTTTTCATCGCGCCGTAAGGCCCGAACGGCAGCGAAACGCCGCGCGCCGTTCCGATTACTGTCGAGTTCACCCAGCCGACAACCTGCTCGACGACGCTGACACGCCCGTTCCAGCGAAAGAAGCCCGCCACGGCGATGACGACTATCAGCAACAAAATGTATCGGATTCTTTTAAGTAAAAACATTGTGGTTTTCGCCGGCGCGCCGCCCGGCCGGCGCGGGTCAGCCGATAAAGCGCCGGCTGTGCGTCGAGATCGTCAGCCTCCCGTACTGCTTTAGATTGTTGATTATCCGTTCCGTGCCGGCTATGCACGCGAGTTGCCCTTTCTTGGATGTTACGCACCGGACGCCGGTTATGTGCTCGATCAGGCTCGCGAAACCGCGCACGAGCGAATTGCCGCCCGTGAGATGTATCCCGGTCTTCTTTATATCCTCGGACAACTCGGGCGGAACGCGCTCGAGGTCCTCTTTGATAGTATTCACGATCTTATCGAGAGGCCCCTCCATCATCTCCCGGATTTCCCAGTTCGAGACGAACACCGCGCGCGGCAGTCCGTCCACCACGCTCTTTCCGTATATCTCGCGCGTCTCGTCCTTGTCCGTCGGGTAGGCGCTGCCCATCGAGACTTTGAGTTGGTCGGCGGTGTGAGCGCCGATCAGTATCTTATGATTTTTCCGGATGCCGGATACAATCGCTTCGGTCAGGTCTTCGCCGCCGAACGAATCTGAATGCGTGGAGATGACCTCGCCCGACGCAAAAACCGCCGACTGCGTGGTTCCGCCTCCGAGATTGAACACAACCAGTCCGCGCGCCTGTTCGATAGGCAGCCCCATCCCTATAGCGGCCGCGATCGGCGCCTCGATCAGATACACCTCACGGCCCCCGACCTGCATCGCTATATCCTCGAACGCTTTCTTTTCCACGTCCGTCGCGCCCGACGGCACGACTATCGTTATCCGCGCGCCAAGCAGCGCCTTCTTCTTGAATATCAGGTCCAGAAACTCGCGCAACATGGACTCCGCTATCTCAAAGTTCTCTATCGCGCCCTTCCCTAATGGGGTTACCACCTCGACATGCGGCGGACAGCGGCCGAACAGCTTGTACGCTTCCTTCCCGACCGACACGACCTTCCCCTCGCGGTAACTCACCGCCGCGAATGTCGGCTCGTCGAGCACAACGCCGCTGCCGCGCAAAAACACCCTCGTGCGCGTGGTTCCCATGTCTATTCCCAAATCAACGCTTAGCAAATTCTTAACTGAACTGAACAAATTCACGGCTTTCTCCAAAACTCTTCTGATCTGATGTCGAATATTTCTTCGAGCCGGCGCATCACGCCGCTCACCGGCAGCCCCACCACATTGGCGTAGCAACCGCTCACCCCGGCGACGAACGCCGCCGCCCGTTCCTGTATTCCATAGGCGCCCGCCTTGTCCATCGGCTCGCCCGTTTCTATGTACGCTTCTATAGTTTCCAGCGAAAGAGGCAGAAAGCGAACTTCCGTCGTCTCAACAAATGTCGCACGCCTCGCGCCGCCGACTTCGCCGATCGCGACTCCGGTATGGACCTGGTGCGCACGGCCGCTCAGCGCGACAAGCATCCTTCTCGCGTCAGCCGAGTCAGCCGGCTTCCCGAATATTTCGCCGCCCGACGCGACAACAGTGTCGGCGCAGATCGCGATCGCGCCCTGATTGCCGGCGACAGCCGCCGCGGCATTAAGAGCCGCCTCAAGCTTGCCTTCCGCCGCCCGCAACGCATATCCCGCCGGGTCTTCGCCTACGACCGCCTGCTCCTCCTCGCATTCCCAACTAAATATTTCGCAATCAACGCCGGCCGCCGCCAACAGCGACGCGCGACGCGGCGAACCGGACGCAAGCAGCAACTTCCTCATTGCGGATTCAATACCGGATTCAGCAGCAGCGCTTCTACTGCCTGCTGCAGCGCCGCCTTCTTCATCATGCCCGGAGCCACTTGGCTCGTGGACCCGAACAGCGCTGAAAACGGATTCTCTTTCTGTAAATTCTCAACTTCAACCGGCATATCAAGCCCGGTTTTCTTCGCTGCGTACTCTATCGCGTCACGCAAGCCGCCCATCTTGTCGACAAGCTTCAACCGCATCGCCTGCTCGCCGGTGAAAAAACGGCCGTCGGCGATTTTCACCACTTCCTCAAGCTTCATCTTGCGGCCAACCGCCACATCGCTCATGAACTGCTGGTGCAGGTCGTCTATAGCCGACTGAAGAATCGCCTGCTCTTCCGGCGTCATCTTCCGGGTCGGCGAGCCTATGTCCTTATACTTGCCGCTCTTCATAACAACCGATTCGAGGCCGACCTTTTCGAACAGCCCGTTGTAATTCAGCAAACTCATGATCACGCCGATGCTGCCGGTGAGCGTGGCGGGGTCCGCGAAGATCGTGTCGGCGGCGCTCGAAACGTAATAGCCGCCGGATGCAGCGACATCGCCCATCGAAACGATTACTGGTTTTTTGTATTTGCTTTTCAGGCGCATGATTTCATTATAAATTTCCTGCGATCCGGCCGGACTGCCGCCCGGAGTGTTCACGCGCAGCACGACCGCCTTAATGCTCTCGTCCCTGCCCGCGCTCTCCAACAGGTTCACAAGAGTGTCCGAGCCGCTCGTCTGTTCGCCCATCAAGCCGCCGCCCGAACGCCCGGAGTGGATCACGCCCGTCAAATAGATCAGGCCGATTTTTTCGCCGCCGGCGCTCGTCTTGATATTTGAAAATACGCTGTTCCCCGACGACGTCCGGCTCCTGAACTGAGCCGTAACAAGCCCTATCACTATCGAAAACATCATCATAAAAACCACGACCAGTCCGCAGCCTATCGCAATATTGCGATTACGGTTCATGTAGAGCCTCCGTTTATTTTATCTTCTTACAGCTATCGCGGCGCCGCAGTTTGCGCAATTGGAGCCGTCGAGCCCGGACAGTTCTGTTTCGTAACCGCGCCGCTCGATGACCGCATGCCTGCACGACGGGCAAAATGTTCGCCCGGCTTCCGCTTCGCCGACGTTGCCGACATATACGTAATTCAAATATTCCATCGCTATCTCGCGCGCCTTCCGGATCGCGGGCGCGGGCGTCGCCGGAATGTCCATCTTGTAACAAGGGAAATACCGCGATATGTGGAACGGTATGTCCTTTGAAAGCGACGCAATCCATGCCGCCTGCTCGTGGAGCCGGACCGGAGAGTCGTTCAGAGTCGGAATCAGCAACAGCGTCAACTCCACATGAACTCCGGCCCGCACAGCCGCCGCTATCGTTTCCTTTACCGGTTCTATGCGCCCGCCGCAATGTTTCCGGTAGAACTCATCGTCGAACGCCTTAAGGTCCACGTTCATCGCGTCTATGTGCGGCAACAGCTCCGCAAGCGGTTCCGGGTTAACGAATCCGTTCGTGACAAGAGCTATCCGCCCCCCCGCCTTGCGTATCAGCGGCGCGGAATCCCGGATGAACTCGAACCATATAAACGGCTCGTTGTATGTGTACGCGAGCCCGATGCTCATGTCCATCCGCTTGACGACTTCCCGCGCCAGTTCTTCCGGGCCGACATGCCGCGCAGGCGGATCGCCCTGCGATATCTCGCAGTTCTGGCAGAAAGCGCACGTTAAGTTGCAGCCCTTCCCTCCGATGGAGAGAATTTTGCCGCCCGGATGAAAATGATAGAGCGGTTTTTTCTCTATCGGGTCCAGCGCGAACGACGTGTACTCGCCGTAGTTCAGCAGTTCGAGGCGACCGCCGGCATTCTCGCGTGTCCGGCAGATTCCCTTTTTTCCATCGGCTATCCCGCATTCATGCGGACACAACCGGCACTGCATTCGTCCATCGTCCAGCTTATCATAATGCGCCGCTTCCGGCCTGTTGGTCGCCATTGAAGTCTTCAGCGCCTTTCAATATCAATAGTGAAAGCATCTTTGCAAGGCGTATTTTGCCGAATCAATCCAGAACTCGATTCCGATTACTCTTGTTTGGCTTGTTTCTCCCGCCGCCGGGGTTCAAATATCCTCGCTGTCCTCAAGCGGCAGCGCTTCTTCCTCGGCGGTCAGGCCTGGCGCCGCTTTCTCTTCCGGCTCCGGTATCGTCTCCACGGAAAGCATATCCTGCACGGAATCCCGTGAACGGCCCTGCAGCGTCGCTGTCGAGATTCTTGATATATACACGCCGTCGTCCGTCAGCACGATCGATGTCTGCTTGCCGGCTGAAATGTCCTTGACGTCCTTGCGCCCGCGCACCTCGTTCAGGAATTTCTTCCCTTTCAAGTCCTCGGCAAGCGCGGAAATGTTGAATATCCCTATGATGCTCTCTTTTTTTATAAGGACATTGTTGCCTATATGCAGAAACATATAGCGCCCTCCGGAAAGCGCGCGGCCCAATTGCCGGCGCCCGTTTTTTTGTTTCTCAGCGAACAGCCCGCCCGCTCAGTTTCGCCTGAATTTTTCGCTTTCTCCATTATATTATCATTATCGCAAAAGTCAAAAAAAACGCTGCCGTTCCATGCCTTTAAATACTACAGACAAATCATCTTTATTTTTTCTTAATCCTTATCGGACACCCGGTTCCCGGAACTCTTCACCCGATTATTTCCACCCGTCTTGGCGTCTTATACGCCGCGAGCATTGAGCGGAGATATTTTCGCAGTTCCCCGGCATCCGCATTCACTCCCGGCTTCAGCGTCGCCTCGGCCATCACCTTCTCGCCGAGACTCACGTCGGGAATTCCGTACACGCGGCACGACTGAACTTCCGGGCGCTCCATCAACAACCTCTCAACCTCCTCCGGATAAACATTGAAACCGCCCACGAGTATGAGACGCCTCACATGGCCGGTCAGATATACATAGCCTTCCTCATCCTGCCATGCCTCGTCTCCAGTGTAAAACCAGCCGTCTTTCACGAACTTCGCCGTTTCCTCCGGCCGGTTCAGATAGCCGCTCATAACGTTCTTGCCGCTCACCGCCAGTTCGCCCCGCTCTCCCGGCGGCAGTATCCGCCCGTCAGGCGAAACGAATCGAACGCGGACTCCCTCCAACGGCTGCCCCACGGAACCCGGTTTCGACTCTCGCTTGTATATCGGGTTCGACGTCGTCACCGGCCCGCATTCCGTTATCCCATAGCCTTCATACATATTCGCATTAAATGCGGCGCTGAAATCCTCAATCAGTTTCACGGGCATCGTCGCTCCGCCGGGCACAAACGCTTTCACCCACGAATAGTCCTTCCCCGCGCTTCCGAACTTTTCCAGCAGACGACGGAAAACAGTCGGCACCGCCGCGAAGATCGACACACGCTCTTTTTCGAGGTCCTCGATTACGCGTTCCTCCTTGAACATTTCGTGAAAAACAATCTTGCCACCCACCAAAATCGGCAGATTCATGTTCACCGTCGCTGAAAACGCATGGAACAGCGGTATCACCGTGAAAAACGCGTCCTCCTCCACCGTTGCCGACACCGTTTTGCAGGCTTCCGCGTCGAATATCAGGCCCTCGTGCGTCAGACAAGCCCCCATGTAGTATCCGTTATAAGCGTTGGTATAAACAATCAGCGCGGTGTCCTGCGGCGCGCGGTTCGCCGGCGCAGCCTCGCCGCCGGCGGAAGCGATAAGCTTCTTTATGTCCGGCTTCGCCGGGTCGCCCATGGCGTCGCTGTATATAACCCGAATGGACCTTTCCCTGATCGCCTCCTTCGCCGACTCCTCGAACATCGGATTCACGATGACATGAGTTACATTTGAGTCACGGAATATATATTCCATCTCGCGCGGCGTATACAGCGGATTAACCGCCACAACCTCGGCGCCCGCGGCAAGAGCGCCGTAAAAACCGACGCAGTAATCCGGCGTATTCGGCGACACCAAAGCCACGCGCGTTCCAGGCCCGACATCCATTCCGCCAAGCGCATACGCGAATCGGCTCACATCGCGGTAAAGCTGCTCGTAACTAATCCGGCGGTCGTAAAATACCCCCGCCGTCCGCTCCGGAAACCGCTCCGCCGTATTTTTTAAGTTATCTGCAAGATTCATTTTCGTTTGCCCCCGCACTTTCCAGCCCAAAACCATTTAAAACGACAAAAGCGCCGCCGCTCACATCCCCGGCGACTTTGGTTCTTATAACAGTTTCCATTTAAAGGAATTACTTTTTACTATATCTGTAATATTTATTGCTCTTGTTGGTTTTCAGTCGTCGGTTCGTCTTTCACGATATTGTTAATGGTTTTCGGCAAAAATATTCTCTTCATAAAAACAATAGAAATATAAGCGCTTACCGGGACTAAAACAATCAAACTCGTTAAGAAATAACCGATGTTAACGGATGCATTAATTACCGTTCCTGAAGTTCCGAAACTCTGTCTAATATTGCCTATAATGTTGCAAATAAAAGCAATAAAGATACAGAAAAAAGTGTCTGAAAATAAGGATATGCTTATCAATATGAAAGATTTTTTCGTGCGAAATGTTAAAGCGACTATACATGAGACAGTTAAAATCAATGCAAAAGATATAAATGAATCAAGTATTCTCACGGCATTATGATGCAACAGAGATGTAACGCTGAAAAGCGGTAACAAATATATGATGTTTTTAACAATCAATCTTCTGATAATTCTATCTTCAACTTCCAATATGACATTTGCGTACACCCACCATAATATAAACCCGGCAACAACCGGGCAAATAATTGCTACAAGTAGTGAAATCATAATTCGCGCTTGTTCAGTCAAAAAATACCATGTGATTTTCAATCCAATTATATATTAATTGATTTCTGTTTGGCAATGAAGCGAATGCAAAATGGCTCTTCGCGCATGAACCTGTTAATACTTGACGCCGAAGGAATCCATTGAGATAATTGAAATGTATGGAGGTGGATTACAGTGGTTCCCGAATTTGCTATCAGACTTCTTAAATCCATAGTTCAAAAGTTTGAAGATATACAAGACATCCGCGAAGCCGATAAGGCAATGCGGGAATACGAACGCGACGGTAAGTCAGTAAAATGGGAAGCCGTAAAAAATAAATATGGAATTTGTGATGAGTCTGCGTTTTTCAACGACTGGAATAGAAAGAATATGAGTGAATACGATGGCTTATAAAAAGACCCCTTTTCACTCTTTTATTTGATTCCCCATCCAATTATTTCTCCGTGTCTCCGTGGTTATTCTTTGTTTATGTCTTTAAGTATCCACTCGACGGCATCGAGCAGGTCTTCGGCGACGAGGTCGGGGGTGATGCCGGCGTTTTCGCGCTCGTATTCCCATTCGCCGCGCCCGTAGCCGGTGAGCACGAGAACGCCCTTGCAGCCGGCGACGTGAGCGAGTTCAACGTCTGAGAATTTATCGCCGATCATGTAGGAACCTGAGATGTCGAGATCCATCTCGGCGGCAGCGCGTAGAAGGAGGCCTGGCTTAGGTTTGCGGCAGTCGCATTCCGCGCGGTAGGGCGGTTCGCCTGCCGTCGGATGGTGAGGGCAGTAATATATGCCGTCCATTTTCGCGCCGTCCTGCGCAAGCAACTCTTCCATCCGTTTGTGGACTTCGAGTATCCGCTCTTCCGGGAAATAGCCGCGCGCAACGCCCGCCTGATTCGTCACGAGAACCGCCGGGATTCCGGCGTCGTTAAGTTTCTTTATCGCTTCCGCCGAACGCGGCAGCATCCGGTATCGCGACACATGGTTCACATAACCGATCTCGTCGCTCAGCGTGCCGTCTCTATCTATGAATACCGCTCGTTTTGGCATTTAGGTTGGCTCCGCAACTCTGAAATTTCATTTGTTCTCATCAAGCATTTCGATCAACTGAAAAACGAGGTCGAGCGCCTTTTTCGGAGTCATCTCGTCCGCGTTGACGTTCCGCAATACTTCCTCGACCCGGCCCGGCTGGTCCGGCAACAGCGAAAGCTGCGCCGTCTTCATGTCCGGAGGCCTGATCTCTTTCGAAGTGTCCTGCGCCGCAAGAACCTCCGCCGCGCGCCTGATCACGCTCTGCGGCAAGCCCGCCAGCCGCGCCACCTCGACCCCGAAACTGCGGTCCGTGCTGCCCTCGCGCAGCTTGTGCGTGAACACGACTTCCTTGCCCTTCTCATAGGCGGACACGTGCATATTCATGATACGGTCGAACCGATCCGCGAGTTGCGTCAGCTCGTTGAAATGCGTCGCGAAAAGCGTCTTGGCGCCGATCCGCTCGTGCAGATACTCAGTCACCGCCCACGCTATGCTCACGCCGTCCGAAGTGCTCGTGCCGCGCCCGACTTCATCCAGCAGAATCAGGCTTCGCTTCGTCGCGTTATTCAGAATCACGGACGTCTCGACCATCTCCACCATGAACGTGCTCAGCCCGAGCGTGATATCATCCACCGCGCCGACGCGCGTGAAAATCCTGTCGACCACCCCGATCTCGGCGCTGCGGCAGGGCGTGAAGCTTCCCATCTGCGCCATCAGAACAATGAGGCCGACCTGCCTCATATACGTCGACTTGCCCGACATGTTCGGACCCGTGATTATGTGAATCTGACTGTTTGTGCAGTTCAGATGCGTGTCGTTCGGAATGAAAGTGTGCGGAGGCAGCGCGATGTCAAGAACCGGGTGTCGGCCCTCCTCGATGCGGATTGTCTCCGAGTTCGTCACCTGCGGGCGGCAATAGCCGTTCTCTTCAGCCGCCTCGGCGAGCGACGCCAGCGCGTCAAGCGAAGCCAGCGCCTGCGACGTCTTCAGAATCCGCCCGATCTCCGCCGAAATCCTGTCCCGCACCTCGCAGAAAAGCTGAAATTCGAGATCGTTAAGCCGGCTCTCGGCGCCGAGGATCGTCGCTTCCTTTTCCTTCAGTTCCTCTGTGAAATAGCGTTCGCCGTTCGACGTCGTCTGTTTGCGGATGTATCTTTCCGGGACGAGGCTCAGGTTGGGCTTCGTCACGTCTATGTAATAGCCGAATACCTTGTTGAATCCGATTTTAAGAGAGCGGATTCCGGTGTCCTTGCGTTCCTGTTCCTCAAGGGCGACGATCCAGCTCCGGCCGCCGCGTTTGACATCCCGCAACTCGTCGGCCTGCGCGTTGTAGCCGTCGCGGATGATGCCGCCTTCGCGGGCGACGCGCGGCGCGTCCTCCGAGATCGCGGCTTCGAGCAGCTCGCGCACATCGGCGAGCGGGTCGCTTTCCGAGCGCAGCGATTCGAAGATGTCGCTTTTCAGCAAGGCCATTTCTGCGGCGATAGCGGGCAGAGCGGCGAGCGAATCGCGGATGGCCAGAAGTTCGCGCGGGGTGATCAGCATTGTGGCGACGCGGCTGCAGAGGCGCTCCAGATCGCGGATTTCGGCGAGTTGCGCGCGGAGAGAGCCGCGCCGCGCCGGGTCGGCCGCGAGTTCCGCGACGCCGTCGAGGCGGCGGTTGATCGCCGCCGGGTCCATCAGCGGCTGTTCCAGCCAGTTGCGTATCAGCCTCTTGCCCATCGGCGTAAGCGTCCGGTCGAGCGCCCACAGCAGGCTGCCCTTCTTCTCCTTGTCGCGTATCGTCTCCGTCAGTTCGAGGTTCCGCCGCGTCGTGGAGTCGAGATACATCCCGGAGTGAGGCAGGTAGAGCGAGATGGCGCGCACGTGCTTCGGGTCCGTGCGAAGGTTGTCGCGCACGTATTCGAGAAGCTGTCCGGCCGCCATGATAGCCGCGGGAAACTCTTCGAGCCCGAAGCCGCGCAGGGACTTCGTGCCGAACTGCTCGCACAGGCGGCTGCTGTGATATGACGCGTCGAAAATCGCGTCGAGTTCGTTGATTTTAATGTTGGGAAAACGCAACCCGATCTGGGCGACAAGGTCGGGGCCGGAGTCGCGGGCGGAAATGATGCACTCGCGCGGAGTGAGCCGTTCGATCTCGCGGATGACGGAGCCGAAGTCGGCCGAGCGGGCCAGTTCGCCCGCGCGGAACTCGCCGGTCGAGACGTCGAGAATTCCGATACCGATGCGGTCGCGTCCATCGACGATGGAGAGCAGATAGTTGTTGCGTCCGGATTCGAGGCGGTCGAGGTCGAGAAACGTGCCGGGCGTGATGACACGCACGACGCCGCGCTCGACGAGCTTCTTGCCGGGCCCCGCCTCTTCGAGCTGTTCGGCGATGGCGACCTTGTGCCCCTGCTGAATGAGCTTGGCCACGTATCCGTCCGCCGCGTGATGCGGAATGCCGCACATCGGCAGCCGCGCGCCGTCACCGAACTCGCGCGATGTCAGAACGATCTCCAGAATCGGAGCCGCCGTCTTCGCGTCGTCCCCGAACATTTCGTAGAAATCGCCGAGCCTGAACATCAGGATCGCATCCCTGTGCTGTTCCTTCACGGACATGTATTGCTGCATCAGCGGCGTGACGCTCATAAGCGCTCACCCTGAAGCGCGTGCGGAGTCGCGCCGGAAATTTTCACAGTCACGATCTCGCCAAGCTCCAGTTCGCGGTCCGATTTGAAATCGGTTATTTTATTCGATCGGGTGCGGCCCCGGAAGCGAGCGCCGTTCACTCTATGGTTAACCATCACTTCCTGCTCCGTTCCGATCAGGCTCCGGTTCGCCGCTCGCGAGATGACGTTCTCCAGATCAATCAGCCGCGCAAGCCGCGCCTCTTTCTCCGCTCTCGGAACATCGTCTTCCCATTCCGCCGCTCGCGTGCCGGGACGCGTCGAATACTTGAAAGTATACAACTGGTCCGGTTGTATCTCCTCGACAAGCCGCACGGTGTTTTCGAACTGCGCTTCAGTCTCGCCGGGAAAACCGACAATGACGTCGGCAGTGATCGACGCGTCCGGAAAGTATTCCCGGATCAGTCTAATTTTATCAATATAATCCGCGCGTGTGTAGCCGCGGTTCATTTGTTTCAGAACTTCGTCGTCCCCGGACTGAAAAGGGATGTGAAAATGTTCGCACACCTTGGGCAATTCCGCCAGACCCCTGAGAAAATCCTCGTTGATGCGGCGCGGGTGCGAGGTGACGAACCGCAGCCTGCGCAGACCCGGCAGGTTGTGGACCGCGCGCAGGACATCGAGCAGATGCAGGCGCGGGTTGAGGTCTTCGCCGTAGGCGAGCACATCCTGCCCGAGCAGAATAATTTCGCGGGCGCCTTCGGCGATCCTGACTTCCGCCTCGCGCGCGGCGACCTCTGGCGGGACGCTGGCCTCTGCGCCTCGTGCGCGCGGCACAACGCAGTACGTGCAGAAATTCGTGCAGCCTCGAATGACCGTCTGGAAGGAGGAAACCGGCCCTTCGGGCGGCGCGGCATGAAAAGACTCGCGTATTTCAGTCAGTTCAGGAAACCGCGCGGCGACTGTCGCGCGAATCCGGTCCGCGTAATCCGCAGGCCGGCGCGAACCGATCACGTAATCTACCTCGGGATGCCCGACGGCGATGTCGATCAGCTCAGCCGTGCAGCCGCCGACGCCGATCACCGGCGCGCCCGTCTTACGCTTGCGAATGCTTTGAATGCCGAGGAAGCTGAAAAACTTTTCCTCCGCCTTCTTGCGCACGCTGCAAGTGTTGATGTGAATCAGGTCCGCCTCGTCCGCGGCCGGCGCCTCGGACAGCCCGAAGCCGCGCAACAAACGCGCCAACTCGACCGAGTCGTCCATGTTCATCTGGCAACCGAAAGTTTTTATGAAAAATGTTGGGGTTCGGAGTTCGGACACCCGCGATCAGCCCTTCAACTCATTCGTGAAACAGGACCACGAGCCTGTGTGGCAGGCGCCCGTGCCCTGCTGGTCAACCTTAATCAGCAGCGTGTCCGCGTCGCAGTCGTAATGAATGCTTTTCACATTCTGAATGCTGCCGGACGTCGCGCCCTTGTTCCAGTATTCCTGCCGCGAACGGCTCCAGAACCATGTCGTGCCTGTCTCAAGCGTTTTCTTCAAAGACTCCTCGTTCATGTACGCCATCATCAGCACAATGCCCGTCTTGTCTTCCTGTATTATCGCCGGGATTAATCCCTTGTCGTCGTATTTAAGATTCATTTTCGCCCTCCTTTGAGGAAAAACCTTTTGAAAAAGGTTCTTTCCTCAAACTCCTTTTCCAAAACTATTTAGTATCGCTCCTCATGTGCGCCCTATTCATGCTTGTTCTCTTTTAAATTTCCATAAATCCCGTTCTGATGTTGGGCACAGCATGCTGATCCCTACGAAACTAACGGAACATCGATTTGTGACTTGAAGCTTCAATTCCTCTTTAGTCAACCTTTGAGGCCCAAGCCTAAAAATTTTAGGAAAGTTTGAAAACCTTTTTTCAAAAAGGTTTTCATGTTTTTCCTGTCTCTCTCGCCTACAACCTAACCGTCACGCCCCGGTCTCTTAAATATTCTTTAGCCTGCTTAATGGTGTAAATTCCGTAGTGAAACAGAGACGCGACAAGAACGGCGTCCGCCATTCCGTCGACGACGCCGTCGTAGAGGTCCGACAGTTCGCCGGCGCCGCCTGAGGCGATCACCGGGATTCCGACCGCAGACGAGATCGCGCGGTTGAGCTTATTGTCGTAACCGATCTTCGTGCCGTCGCGGTCCATGCTCGTGAGCAGAATCTCGCCGGAGCCGCGCCGCTGAACTTCCTGCGCCCACCAGACGGCGTCGATGTCAGTCGGTTTCCTGCCGCCGTGCGTATAGACAATCCAGTGGTCGCCCGCCCATTTGGCATCGATCGCAACCACGATGCACTGGCTCCCGAAAATTTCCGACGATTCGCTTATCAGGTCCGGGTTGTTCACCGCCGCCGTGTTGAGAGAAATCTTGTCCGCTCCGGCGTTCAACAACTCGCGGATCGTTTCGACATTCGTTATGCCGCCGCCGACGGTGAACGGGATAAAAACCGTCTCGGCCGTGCGCCGCACGACGTCGATCATGATATGCCGCTTGTCGGACGATGCGGTTATGTCGAGGAAGACCAGTTCGTCGGCTTCCATCTCATCGTACTTCTGCGCCTGTTCAACCGGGTCGCCGGCGTCAACGAGATTGACGAAGTTCACGCCCTTAACGACACGTCCTTCGCTGACATCGAGACACGGAATTATTCGTTTAGCTAACAAAAGAAATACCTCAATAGTCTTCAGCCTGTAGTTTTCAGAAAAAACAAAATCATTTAATTATCATTTCCCTGTCTACTGTATGCAGTCTACCGTCTACTTTAATTATTGCGGATATTGCTTTATCGCTTCCCGCAGATCGAAATCGCCGGAATAGAGCGCCTTGCCGACAATCGCTCCGACGATATTTTTTCGTTTCAATTCGTTCAGGCTGCCGAGATGTTCGATCGACGAGACCCCGCCCGCGCAGATCAGCGGCAGATCGACAGCGTCGGCGACCTCCGCCATCATCTCGTAATTCGGTTCGGTCAGCATCCCGTCGCGGCGGATATCGGTGAGAATGATCGTGCGCGCGCCGTCTTCCTTCATTCTCTTAACGGCGTCAATCGTCTTAAGATCCGACATGCCGGTCCAGCCCTTAACGGCGACTACTCCGTTCGACGAATCGATTGAGACGGCTAAGCGTTCTCCAAATTCCGAAAAAATGCCGCGCGCGAACTCACGCGATTCGAGCACCGAAGTGCCGACGATCACGCGCGCAACTCCGTCTTCGAGGTATCCGCGTATGTGCGCAGCCTCGCGCACGCCGCCGCCGATCTGAACCGGAACGCCGCCCGCCGCCGCAACTATCGCCTGAACCGATTTCCGGTTCGCGAAACAGCAACAGTCGATCGCCGCATCGAGGTCCACAACGTGCAGCCATTTCGAGCCTTCGTCGACCCAGCGCAACGCCATCTCCTGCGGCCGGTCCGAATACACCGTGCACTGTTCGCGCTTGCCCTGCGTCAGCCGCACGCACTTGCCGCCCATCAAATCTATAGCCGGAAACAATATCATTTTTCTGTCAGTCTCCCGAAGTTTTGGAGCATTCGAAGCCCCATTTTCTGGCTCTTTTCAGGGTGGAACTGCACGGCAGTGACGTTATCGCGCGCGATCGCGGACACGAAATCGATTCCATAATTCGTCACGGACAGCGCGAGCGCCGGGTCCGCAGGTTCCACGTAGTACGAGTGCACAAAATAGAAAAACGAAAGGTCGGGAATCCCCTCGACGACTGCGGTTTTCTGCCTGAACGAGAGCTGGTTCCAGCCCATGTGCGGAACCTTCATGTCGCCGGTGAACCGAACAACTCTGCCGGGGTACAGACCGAGACCGGGGATTCGCTCGCCCTCCTCGCTGTATTCGAAAAGCATCTGAAAACCGAGACAGATCCCGAGGAACGGCTTTCCTGATTTTATCTGCGCGATAATTGTCTCGGTTAGGCCGGCCGCTTCGAGGTTTTTCGTTGCCGCCGCGAACGCGCCTACGCCGGGCAGCACAAGGCCGGCTGCGTCCTTGATGTCCTTCGCGTCAGTTACGATGCGCGCGTCAAAGCCGGCCTTCTCGAACCCTTTCTGCACGCTCCGCAGATTTCCCATTCCATAATCAATAATCGCTATCATGCGTATAGTGTATGGATAGGCTTATTTCGTGTCAATTAAATGGTATATAACGATGTTGGATGTATAATGCCGCTTGTCATTGCGAGGAGCGAAGCGACGAAGCAATCCCGAGCTCAATTCTTATCTCCATGTCCGGTATCGCTTTCTCGCAAAAACGTTTTATTCTTTTCACTCGCCGATGATTTTAATGATCAGCCGTTTTTTGCGGCATCCGTCGAACTCAGCGTAATAGACCTGCTGCCACGGCCCGAAGTCGAGGCGACCTTTGGTGACCGGAATGATCACCTCGTGGCCGAGAAGCAGATTTTTCAGATGCGCGTCGCCGTTCGATTCGCCCGTTCGGTGGTGGCGGTAGTCCGGGCCTTCGGGCGCGAGTTTCTGCAGCCACTCGTCGATGTCCTGAATCAGGCCGGATTCGGCGTCGTTCACATAGACGCCGGCGGTGATGTGCATAGCGGAAACGAGCGCCATGCCCTCCATGATTCCGCTCTTGCGCAGCGCTTCTTCCACTTGCGAAGTGATGTTGATGTACTCGCGTTTCTTTTTCGTCTCGAACCAGAGATATTCAGTGTGGGATTTCATGGGGCATTCTCCTTGCTTAACAAAGGGTTCTCCTCAATTTAAAAAGAGAATTTCGAATATCGAACAAGGAATTTCGAATTATGAAGTTCATCCGACATTTCGCATTCCTCTATTGTTGAACTATGTCCATCGTCATAATAATAAAGTTCTGTATTCTCCAATTCCCAACAACAAGCTGATAGGGATTGAGTTCGGGATTGCTTCGCTTCGTTCTCAATGACAGTTTTCTTTTTGTTTTTCCCTGTCTACCGTCTACCGCCTGCTGTCTACTTATTGCCATAAAATGGCCGGTTATCCACGATCCAGAATCGCCTGAATGCGCGCGATGCTGCTGTCGACGATAACCTCGCCCGCCTGCTGTTTCGCTTTTTCGTACTCTTCATTGTCTTCCCAGACGAGATACTTCGGCGGGATCTCCTCTATGAATCGCGACGGTTCGCGAGGAATAATCTGCCCGTATCTGTGCCGCTCGCAGGCGTAGGAAATGAACAGCCGCCGCCGCGCTCGCGTCATGCCGACGTAAAACAGGCGACGTTCCTCCTCGATATTCCCCTCTGCCTCGGAAAGCTCGTGCGGCATATAGCCTTCCTCCGCGCCGACGAGAAAGACGAGCTTGAACTCAAGCCCCTTCGCGCTGTGAAGCGTCATCAGCGTGACCGATTCCTCTTTCAGCTCTTCCTCGTTTTCGGTTTCCTCGGTCATCAGCGCGATGTTTTCAAGGAACCCTTCGAGAGACGGCTTCGGTTCGGTTCGCTGATATTCGACAACCGCGTTGATAAATTCCTCAACATTTTCGAACCGTCGCACAGCCTCATTCTTATCTGCGCATGCCGCCTCGTAGGCCGCCTTGAAATTCACTTTTTTGAGAAGCATGCGGACAACGCTCGCCGGATCGTCCGGGGCCGCGTCCGCCTGTTTTTTCAACTCGTCGTAAATTCCAAAGAAAGCGCGGATGCCGTCGCGGGCTTTCGACGATACTCCGGCGCCGGACGCCGCTTCCCGCAACGCCTCGAAAAACGGCTTCTTCGCCTCGAACGCCGCCTCGCGAATCCTTTCGAACGACGTCTTGCCGATGCCGCGCGGCGGGAAGTTTACTATCCGCAACAATGAGAATTCGTCCTCCGTGTTGACCAGAACGCGCAGATAGGACGCGACGTCCTTGATCTCGCGCCGCTCGAAGAACTTCGTGCCGCCGATCATTATGTAGGATATGCCGAGATGAACCAGCCGTTCCTCGAACAGGCGGGACTGCGCGTTCGTCCTGTAGAGAATCGCGAAGTCGCCGTAGCGCAGGCTGTGTTCCTTCTTCTCGGCTATGATGTAGTCGAGAACGCGGGCGGCTTCCTCGTGGGCGTCGGCGGCGGCGATCACGCTCGCCGGATGGCCTTCCTTCTCAGTCGTCCACAGCTTCTTTGCGCGCCGCACTGTGTTGTTGGCGATCACCGCGTTCGCCGCTTCGAGTATCGCGCCGGTCGAGCGGTAGTTGCGTTCCAGCTTCACAACTTTCGCCCCCTTGAAGTCGCGCTCGAAATTCAGGATGTTCTCGACCTGCGCGCCGCGCCAGCCGTATACGCTCTGGTCGTCGTCGCCCACGACATAGAGATTCTTGCTCTTCGCCGAAAGCTTCCGGATCAGCGAATACTGGCAGCCGTTGATGTCCTGATACTCGTCCACCATGATATAGCGGAACCGTTCCTGATATTTTTCGAGAATCTTTTTATTTTCGAGCAGCCGCGAACCGTAGATCAGCAGGTCGTCGAAATCGAGCGCGTTGTTTGTTTCGAGCATCGTGTTGTAGCTCAGATAGACCTGCCTGAAAACCGGGTCGGCGAAGTCCTCGCTTTCCACGACTGGGAAAACATTTTTGACCTTCCCTATGCGCCAGAGGAGGTCGCGCGGATCATTCTTATGCGGATCGAACCCGTGGTCGACGAGCGCCTTGCGAATGAGGCCGGTCTGGTCGGTGGTGTCGAAGATAGAGAACTTCGGGTCGCGGCCGAGCGCGCCGAAGTCCTCGCGGAGCAGCCTGACGCACAGCGAATGGATGGTGCTGACAGTCATGCGGGCGCAGATGTCTGCGCCGAGCATCTTCGAAATCCGTTCGCGCATTTCGCGCGCGGCCTTGTTGGTGAAAGTGATCGCCAGAATGTTTTCCGGCGGAATTCCCTGATCGATGAGAAACGCGGTTCGGTATGCGATTGTGCGAGTCTTGCCGGTTCCGGCGCCGGCGACGACCACGACGGGCCCGTCGACGTGCTGCACCGCATCGCGCTGGTTTTCATTCAATGACGACAGCTTTATCATAGACAGCCTTTCACTATTAAACAGCGGTATATGATAGGGCCAAAACTAACGTTCCGCAACATAGCTCGTTTTATTGTGGATTGTCACAGCGAACCTGATATAATATCACCTTGTGAAGATTTCCCCGGAGGAATAACCCGGGACAAAAAATGACGCTCAAACAGAGGAGGCCGGAAATGTTTGAATTCATGATGACCGAGGAACAAAAGAAACTGCGCGCGGAAGTCGTTAGTTTCGTCAGGAACGACGTGTCGAAGGAAATGATACGCGCGATGGATAAAGAAGAGATCGAATATCCGTACGAATATGTTAGGGCGCTCGGAGCGAAGAATCTGCTGGGGCTGCGGTTCCCTAAGGAATGGGGCGGCCGTGGGTTGGACTGGAGTTCTGAAGTCATCGCGCTCGAAGAGATCGGCGTGCTGGGCACAACGCTCGGATGCCTGTTTTCGCTGCCGTCGATAATCGGCGACGCGATCAACTCATTCGGAACCGACGAGCAGAAGGAAAAATATCTGAAGCCGATGCTGGCGGGAAAGATGATCTGCGCCGAGGCGCTAACCGAGCCGCGCGGCGGCTCCGACTTCTTCGGCGCAACGACAAAGGCTGAAAAACAAGGCGACTACTGGGTCCTGAACGGGCAGAAGCGATTCATCGTCGGAGCGAAAGGGGCGGATTATTTTCTCGTTTACGTGCGCACGAACATGGACGCGAAAGCGCACGACGCGATAAGCGTGTTCATCGTCGAGCGCGACATGGGCGTCGAAGTGCAGGAAGTATACGGGCTGATGGGCTCGCACGGCGGCGGCACCGGGCGGATCATATTCCGCGATGTGAAAGTGCCTGAGAAAAACATAGTCGGCCCGCTGAACGGCGGAGGCATGATATTCAATAAGATGATGATTCCGGAACGGATGACGAGCGCGGCGGGCGCTGTCGGTTCTGGCCGCGGAGCGATAGAGGTCGCGGCGCGCTACTCGACGCGGCGCAAAGCGTTCGGCCGGGAGATCATGAAGTTTCAGGCGGTGAACCACATGCTGGCGGACGCGCTGTGCGCGCTGGATTCAGCCCGAGCGCTGGTTTATGCGGCGGCGCGTAAGGTAGACGCGGGCGAAGACGCGCGGCGGCTCGTGTCGGAAGCGAAGAAAGTCGGCACCGAGAACGCGTGGCTGGCGATCAACAACGCGATGCAGATCATGGGCGGAATCGGCTACACGAACGTCTATCCGATCGAGAGACTTCTGCGCGACGGCAGGCTCGCCCTGATATGGACAGGCACGAACCAGATTATGAATGCGCTGATTCAGCACGAATATTATCTCGAACTCGCGAAATCCGGACCCGCCGGCCGCGACGTTGAAGAAGACGCCGTCGGCGCCGAACTCACCGACGAAAAAGTTTACGAATAAACAGGAGCGGCGGCCTATGGTTGCCTTTTGGAGACTAACGAATGAGATTCATCAGGATAAACGCCGCAGAAGGCAGGATAACCGAAGAGCAGGGTCCGGATAAATATATCAAATACGGGGGCCGCTCGCTAAGCTCGCGGATTATTTCGGACGAAGTCCCTGCGACATGCCATCCGCTCGGGCCGCGCAACAAGCTCGTCATAGCGGCCGGATTGCTTGGCGGCACGACGGCGCCGTGCTCCGGCCGCATCTCCATCGGCGTAAAAAGCCCGCTCACCGGCGGCATAAAGGAAAGCAACGTCGGCGGCAATTTCGGAACGTATATAGCGCGCGCGGGCATCCGCGCCATCATCTTCGAAGGGTTTCCAAAAGACAACAAGCTGTCATATCTCGTAATAGGCGCGGAAGGGCTCTCGCTTGAGGATGCATCTGATTACCGCGGAATGGGAACATACGAACTGGCGAAACATCTGCGTGAAAAGCACGGGCAAAAGGCGGCGATCTTATGCGTCGGTCCGGCCGGCGAGCAGCGCCTGGCGGCGTCGGCGATAATGTCGACAGACCTCGACGGAAACCCTTCGCGGGCGGCTGCGCGGGGCGGCCCCGGCGCCGTGCTGGCGTCCAAAGGCATCAAAGCGGTCGTGGCGCTCCCGGTTGCCGCCTCGAACGCGCGCTACACAAATGAAATCGAGTTCAAAAAGATCGCCAGGGAATTCGGCAAGCTTCTCATAGAAACAAAGGGGGGGCTGACGAAACTCGGAACGGCGGCGATGGTCGCAGCGGCGGACAAACTGGGCGGCATGCCGACGCACAACTACAAGGAAGGCAGCTTCGCCGGCGCGAAAGAGATGAGCGGCGAGAAACTGTTCGAAGTAATAACCGAGCGGGGCGGCATGCCGACTCGCTCCTGCCACACGGGCTGCGTTATCCGCTGCTCGAACGTTTTCAAAACAAAATCCGGCGAATATGTCACGGGGAGCCTTGAATACGAAACCATGGTTCTTGTCGGTTCAAATCTCGGAATCAGCGATCTGGACTCGATAGCCATGATAGACAGAACGCTTGACGACCTCGGGCTGGACAGCATAGACACCGGCGTCGCGCTGGGCATAGCGATGGAACAGGGCCTTCTGAAATGGGGAGACGCGGAGGGCGTGATCGCTCTGCTGAACGAAGTGCGCGTGAAAACAGCGGCCGGCAAACTGATCGGCAGCGGCGCGGCCGTTGTGGGAAAGGTTCTCGGCGCGCACCGCGTCGCCGAAGTGAAGGGACAGGCGACGGTGGCATACGACCCGCGCACATTCAAGGGAATGGGCTGCTCTTTCGCAACATCGCCGATGGGCGCCGACCACACGAGCGGCCCGGCGATACCAGGCCGCATCGGCCTCGACCCGGACAAGAAATTCGAGTTGACCGAAGCCGAAGGGCAAGCCGAACTTTCGCGCGACCTGCAGATCATGATAACCGTCGTGGACAGCATGGGCTACTGCTTCTTCGTCGGCCCGGACATGGCCAACATGAGCAGAACCGCCGCTCTTCTGAACGCGCTCTACGGCTGGGATATGAAGTTCGAGGATGTTCTGGACATCGGCATTTCAACTCTGAACGTCGAAAAGCGGTTCAACCGAGACGCGGGAATTTCCGAAGGCGCGGACAGGCTGCCGGATTTCTTCTACGACGAGCCGCTGCCGCCGACCGGAAGAACTTTCGACATTCCGCGCGAAGACCTGCGCGGCCTTGATTATAATCTGAAATAGTCTCTGTGAATCTGATTTTTCTATCAGACGCGCTTTGCTCAACCCCTTTAATTGGCTACTTTTGTGAAAATTATTCTTATGGAATGGAAAATATATATAAAGGAACTATTATTAATCTCGAAGAATAAAAGCGGGATTCGCAATTTCCGCGCGAGAAAGAAAAAGAAAGCCGATGAGATAAATGGAAAAAAGACCGACACCCAGAACGCCAGCCGGAAAAGCGCCTGCAGGACGCCCGGCGGCAAAAGCGCCTGCGAAAGCGCCCGCGAGACGCAAACCGCCGGCAAAACGCAAAAAGGGAGGCTCGCAGGGCGGCGGCGTTTCCTGCCTCGCGCTCCTGACAGGCCTTTTTGTCGTTATGATCGTTTTCCTAATAACCATGGCGGCGGTGACAATAGGGATGGTTTCGAAGTACACGAGTTCGCTGCCCGAGTTGAATCAGGTTGTGCTTCCGCAATCTAAGGAAACAACAAAAGTATACGCATCGACCGGCGAGGTGATCGCCCAGCTTTACGAGGAGAACCGCGAATACGCGACTTTCAGCGAGATTCCGGACAGCCTGAAACTCGCCTACATAGCGACCGAAGACGAACGTTTCTTTAAACACCGCGGCGTTGATGTGGTCGGCTTAGGAAGATCCGCCTTCCTTTTCGCCTCCACCTTTGGCAGAAAGAGACAAGGGGCGAGCACGATAACGCAGCAGCTCGCGCGGCTCTCCTACCTCACGGAAGACCTTCGCACCGAAAACTCGCTCGCGAGCAAAGCAAAACGCAAAGTTAAGGAATGGTTGCTTGCGATCGCTATCGAAAAACGATACTCGAAAGAGGAAATTCTCGAACACTATCTGAATATAATTTATCTCGGGCACGGCGCGCACGGTGTTAAAACAGCCGCCCGGATTTATTTCGGCAAGGACCTCGGCGAGTTGACTATCGCCGAATCGGCTCTTCTGGCCGCGCTGCCAAAAGGGCCGAGCATCTACACGCCCTACGTCTATCCCGACAGAGCTAAAAACAGGCGCGACAACGGCGTCCTTAAAAAGATGCTGGCGCTGAACTTTATCACTCAGCAGGAATACACGAACGCCGTGAATGAGGGATTCCACCTCGCAAAACTGACCGGCCCCGGCTACGAAAACTACAAGGCGCCGTACTTCGTCACATATCTATTGGATCAGCTTCAGGACGCGGACGGGCCTTACAAAATGTCATACAAACAGATTTACTCCGGCGGCTACCGGATATATACGACACTGAACATGAAAGATCAGCTTTACGCCGAGGCGGCGGTGCGGCGCGGCATAGAAATGGCGCACGACAGACACGCCAACATAACGCAGGGCGCGATCGTTTCGATGAGGCCGCAGACCGGCGCGATTCTCGCCATGGTGGGCGGCGTTGATTATAAAACATCCAAGTTCAACCGCGCATGGCAAGCGCTGCGGCAGCCGGGCTCCTCTTTCAAACCATTTGTCTACATCGCGGCGCTTAAAGCCGGCCATTCCATGAGCGACCCGGTTTCCGACGGCAAAGTCTGCTACCCGTCGTTTCCGAAACCGTATTGCCCGGGCAATTACGACAACAAATACTACGGGGGCATGAATTACTATCGGGCTCTGGTGCTTTCGCGCAACATACCGGCGGTTCGGGTGGCTCAGTCGGTCGGCATCGAGAACGTCGTCTCAACAGCGCACGATATGGGAATTAAAACCCGTATACCAAACAACCTCTCCATCGCGCTAGGAGCGGCCGACGTAACGGTTCTCGACATGGCGGTGGCATACTCGACCATGGCCAACGGCGGCTACAGGGTCGAGCCATCGGCGGTGGAACGCATCACCGATTCCACCGGCGCGATCATTTACCAGAAAAAACCAGTCTTGGGCGTGAAAGTCCTCGACGACGACATCATAGCGAAAATTGTGCCCGCTCTCGAAGGCGTCGTCACAGGCGGCACCGGGCGCATGTCGCGCATCGACCGGCCCTCCGCCGGCAAAACAGGCACTACAAGCGAATACCGCGACGCCTGGTTCTGCGGTTTCGTTCCCCAAATGACAACTATCGTCTGGTTCGGCAACGACAACAACACGTCTCTGCGCGGACTGGTGAACGGCAGGCCGATCGGCGCAGGCGTCGCCGGCGGCGCGCTCCCGGCGCCTGTTTGGGCCTTATACATGGCGAAAGCGCTCAAAGGCGTCCCGGTCGAAGAATTCAAATTTACCTCTAACTCCTCATCCGGCTATTCAAGCCATTATTCCCAAAGCGCGTCGGGGACGAGAGAAATCAAGCCTGCATCTCAGGGCGATAACGTCTCTGAAATCGGACAACCCGGCAAGAAAGCGCTCGAACCGGATTTCCTCGATTTCGAGAGCGAGCAGCTTCCGCCTAAAACCGGCAAACCGAGAAACGGCGAGAGCAAACCCTCGCAACCGGCGCCGGACAACGGAACGACCAACTACGACGATCTGTTCTGATCTCCGCGGACGCGTTTTGCCGCAGTGGCGCAGCATGCTTCGCCCAACACGTAAGCGGCCTCGTTTATGAACATAACAGCGCTCAGTCGCAGAAGCGCCTCCGCGCTATGGCAATTGCGCGCAATTCGTTTCCTGTTCTCGAATTCGAATTGAATAATCGTGATCGGAATATCTGTCGCTTGAGGTTTATTTTACGAAGCCGTAAACGAGGCTGGCCCGGGCGAATTGCTTGATAAACGGCAACTCGCGCGCGAGGCGTTCAAGGCTCATCAGCCGCCTGCGAGCCGCCGCGTCCGCATAATCGCTTTCACGCACCGCCCCGCCGAACAAGCCGTCGGCCGTGAAGTGGCTCTTCATCAGCCTCGCCGACTCCATGCCCGCGCCTCGCGCCATCTCAAGAAGCTCGCCATCGCTGTAATAACTGACGAACAGTTCCCCGTCGATCCGCGTCTTCTTGCTCATCAGCAAGTTGAGCCTTTCGGGCAGGCCCAGATGATGGTCGGCCGCCATGGCTCCGAGCTTGTTTTCCACCGAGAACGCCACCCAGCCGCCGGGCCGCACGCAACGAACAGCTTCCTTCAGCGCCGCTTCGGGCTTCCCGACGTAGCATATGACTTCCAGCGCAAGCGCTGCGTCCATGGAGCGGTCCTCGATTCCATCGAGGCTCGAAGCGTCTCGCCACGCAAGGTCGTACCCGCGCCCGCTCTGCCGGGCAAGGCTTCCCCACGCTGAGTTCAACGCGCGCGGCGACGTATCCACAAGCGTCACATCAACTCCTCGCTCCGCCAGCGGAACCGCCGCCCGCCCCACGCCGCCGCCGATATCCAACACGCGAGAGCCGGCGCTCAGCCTCGACAACACAGGCCTAAGCGCTTCCTCGTATATCTGCCATTGATATTGTTTCTTATGATAGACCGGCGATTGTTCGTATAGAAAATCGTTGTATTCGGGATACTCATCCCATTCGCGTTCGTAAGCGAGCGCATTCCACCAATGCGGCGCCCGCCTGCAGATTCGCTCCGCTTCCGGCCCGCCGCCGAAAACCGTTTTCAGTTCGGGCGAGTTCGTTTCCCACTCAACGCTGATGCGACCGTCCGCCGCCGCTTGGCCGAGCGCGTCCAGGACTTCCCTCTTTCCATACCCTTCAGCGGCTAACCGCTCGCATATTTCGCCCACGGAACCGCCGGCGACGGCGCGCTCCAAAATCTCACCGGCGCGCGAATGCGAAGATCGCTCGACGCCATGCGCAAAACCGGCAATCTTTAAGCCATCAATCAGCATACTGAAATAATAAAACTTTCGGGGCTGAAAATCTATTCGACCGCCAGTTTCGCCACCAAGTCGCCGACATCGGAAGTGGACATGCCCATCTTGCCGGCTGAGAGAGACTTGAGATGCTTGCCGGTAGCGGTGATAACAGCTTTTTCGATCCGCTGCGCCGCGGCGTCGAGACCGAGAGTTTCGAGCATCATCTGCCCGGCGCATATCGCCGCAAGAGGATTGATGATATTCATGCCCGTGTATTTAGGCGCAGAGCCGCCGATCGGCTCGAACATGGAGACGCCCTCCGGGTTGATATTGCCGCCCGCCGCGATTCCCATGCCGCCCTGAATCATCGCTCCCAAGTCCGTTATGATGTCGCCGAACATGTTGTCCGTCACTATGCAGTCGAACCATTCGGGATTCTTTACCATCCACATGCACGTCGCGTCGACGTGCGCATAATCCGTTTTGATGTCCTGATATTCCTTGCCGACTTCGTAGAACGCGCGTTCCCAGAGATCGAACGCGAACGTCAGCACGTTCGTCTTTCCGCAGAGCGTGAGTTTCTTGTCGCGGTCTCGCTTGCGGCAGTAATCGAACGCATAGCGGATGCAGCGCTCGACGCCCATGCGCGTATTGATCGATTCCTGAATGGCGACTTCGTGCGGAGTGCCTTTTCGAAGGCAGCCGCCGGCGCCGGCGTACAGGCCCTCGGTGTTCTCGCGCACGACGACGAAGTCGATCTGCTCCGGGCCTTTATCCTTAAGCGGCGTTTCCACGCCGGGATACAATTTCACCGGTCTCAGATTTATATACTGGTCCAGCTCGAAGCGGAGCCGGAGGAGAATTCCTTTTTCGAGAATGCCCGGCTTTACGTCCGGATGCCCGATCGCGCCGAGAAAAATCGCGTCGAACTTTCGAAGCTCGTCAGATGCCGAATCAGGAAGAACCTCGCCCGTCCTGATATACCGGTCGCCTCCGAAATCAAAATCGGCGAATTCGAACTTGATGTCTTCTACCGGCGCAACAGCCTTTAGAACCTTGATGCCTTCGGCGACAACTTCCGGCCCTGTGCCGTCTCCGGGAAGAACTGCGATCTTGTAAGTTTTCGACATTTCAATACCCCTACCTTCTTAATAATAAAGATTAGGACAAAGTATAAACAAAACTTGGATTAATGCCAGACGAGTGATGGAATTTTGAAAGCGGCGGCTTCGAGGAGCTTATTCGAGGTAGCCTTTCAGCGTTTTGCTGCGGCTCGGGTGGCGCAATTTGCGAAGCGCCTTAGCCTCGATCTGCCGTATGCGCTCGCGCGTGACGTTGAATTGTTTGCCGACTTCCTCGAGAGTGCGCGGGTGTCCGTCGGCAAGCCCGAAGCGAAGTTCGAGCACTTTGCGCTCGCGTTCCTGAAGCGTGTGAAGCACGGTGTGAAGATGCTCTTTTAGAAGCCGGTTCGACGCTGCGTCCACCGGCGGTTCGCTGCCGTGATCTTCAAGGAAATCGCGCAGGCGGCTGTCTTCGTCCTCTCCGATCGGCGTTTCAAGCGAGATCGGCTTCTGCGCGATCTTCATGATCTCGCGAACCTTTTCCCGCGTGATGTTCATTTCCTTCGCGAGTTCTGCCTCGGTCGCCTCGCGGCCGAGTTCCTGCATCATGTGCCTCGAAACTTTTATCAGCTTGTTAATCGTCTCGACCATGTGGACCGGCTTGCGAATGATATCTCCCTGATCGGCGAGCGAGCGCGTGATCGCCTGCCTGATCCACCACGTCGCGTATGTGCTGAACTTGTAGCCTTTGCGGTAGTCGAATTTTTCGACGGCGCGGATCAGGCCGAGGTTTCCCTCCTGAATCAGGTCGAGAAAGTTCATGCCGTGGCCGACATATTTTTTTGCGATGCTGACGACGAGCCGCAGGTTAGCCTCAGACAGCCGCTGCTTCGCTTCATCGCTGCCGAGTTCGATCATCTTGGCGAGCGCGACTTCCTCCTCGCCGGAGATCAGGGGCACCTGCCCTATTTCCTTTAAATAAATGCGCACTGAGTCGTCTATGCGGATTTCGCCGGGCAACTTGAGCAGAAAGTCCAAGTCCTCCTCGGTCTTTTCCGGGATGGCGACGCCCATTTCATCTATTTTCTTTTCGAGCAGATTCACGCCATCGAAGTCCAGAATCTCGATGTCGAGTTCCAGAAAGTCGCTGAAAATATTTTCGACTGCGTCAGGATCGAGGTCAGCTTTGCAAAGAAGGTCGTCGATTTCCTTATAATGGACGGCGCCCTCTTTCTTCGCTTTTTTGAATAGTTCGTGGATTGCCGGAACGTTGGCTGTCGCTGTAGAGACCAATCTTTTCCCTCCGCATTCTACGACTTGTTGCGTTTATTCTTTATTGTGTATGTTTTGTTTTAGTTCGGCGACACGCGCCGCAAGTTGCGCCGCGAGCTTTGCGTCGCCTCTCTTCTGAGCCTGCTCAAGTTGTCTGATAAGGTCTGCCCTGTGTCTTGTGTGCGCGTCCGATATGAATTTCTCAATAATATCATCGGACTTTTCGTTCCTGTCGTCAATAAATAACGCGGTCCCGGCTAATTTGGTTATCTCCTGCGGATGCACGGATTTCAAAAAGTCCTCAGGCTCGAAGCCGCCGTGGGTCTTGAAATATTCGAGGCAATAGGCGAAAAAAGAGCGGTTGGCGTGGTCCTCGAAGTCTGCCGGATCGAGCGCCTTGAATATCCTGCCCGCTTCAGCCGACGACTTCAAAACCCTTTTCAGCAACATCATCTCAACCTTGGCGCCGCCGGATAGTATCTTCTCTATCGCCGCAGTGTCCACAGCCCGCCTGCCCCGCTCAGCGTCCTTCACCTGCGACATCGCCGCATTCACGTGCTGCTCCGATATCTCAAGCCGCTCCGCGAGCTTCTTAACCTGCTGCTCTTTCAATATCGCGTTCGGCGTTTTCTCTATCAGTTGCGCCATCTCGAGAATAACGTCGCGCTTGCGCGCCGGCGTGTCGCCGCCGATCCGCTCTATGCATTTCGTCAGGAAAAAATCAAAATAATCCGCCGCGTTGTCCAGATACTTTATGAACGCCTCCGCGCCGCCCTCGCGTGTTATGCTGTCCGGGTCCTCGCCTTTCGGCAGCGACACCACGCGAATGTCCATTCCGCGATCCACAAGTATTTCTATCCCGCGCATGGACGCCTTGTCGCCCGCTATGTCCGAGTCATACGACAGAACAACTTTCTCTGTATAGCGGCGCATCAGGTCAACCTGCATCGGCGTCAGCGCAGTGCCCATCGACGCCACGGCGCTCCGGATGCCGACCTTGTGCAGCGAGATAACGTCCATGTAGCCTTCCGTCATTATTATCCCGTGCGGGCCGATGTTCTTCTTGGCCCGGTCGAGCGCATAGAGCATTTTGCCCTTCTCGAAGAGCGGATTCTCGGGCGTGTTCAGATATTTCGGCATCGCGTCGCCGAACGCGCGGCCCGCGAAACCCACGATGTCGCCGACAACGTTGAACAACGGAAACATCAGCCGGTTGCGGAACCTGTCGTAGCATTTACTTTCGTTCGTTATCGCCAGACCGGCCTGCGTGATTTCGCCCGGCGTGAAATCCTTTTTCGTCAGCGCCTTCAGCAACGCGTCCCACGAATCCTGCGACGCGCCGAGTTTGAACGACCTGATCTCTTCCTTGGGAATCCGGCGCTGTTCGAGGTACTCCATGAACTTCTCGCCGGACTTCGATTTCATAAGCACGGTTCCGAAATAATTAGCCGAAAGTTCGTTGATCTTGAGGATTCTGTCCTTGAGCCTTCTGCGCGAGGCGTCGCCCGGCTTGGCTTCGGTAAGCATGACGCCGCACCGTTTCGCGAGGACCTGAACGGCCTCTGCGAAATCCACGTTGTCGGCCTGCATCACGAACGAAAAGATATCGCCGCCGGCGCCGCAACCGAAACAGTGCCATAGCTTCTTGTCGGGGTCCACCGTGAACGAAGGCGCGCTGTCCGTATGGAACGGGCAGAGACCTTTATAGCGCGCGCCGGTTTTTTTCAGCCGGGTGTGCGCGCCGATCAGGTCGACAATGTTGGTCCTCTCGCGTATCTGCTCGAGGTCGTGCTCGTTAGACATCTGTTGCCTTTTACCTGCGAAAGTCCGACATTGCGAGCAAAGCTAAGCAATCCCAAGCGTGTAAACAAATAGGAAACGAGTTCGGGTTTGCTTCGTCACTTCGTTCCTCGCAATGACGTTTCTTGATATATTATTTTCAGCTCCGCTTAATATGTGAGCTTCAGGACTTCTTAACGATGCAACTAAAATCCGCGATCTTGTCGCAGAAATATTTTGTGTTTTGAAGAATTTGAATCCGATTATCCTTAACGTTTAGGTCTTCAGCGTTCACAAGTACTTTTTCGAAGAATGAATTTACGATCAGCGTTAATTCAAACAATTTATCAATTCGTTTTCGATCATCCGATTCACCTTCAATAAAACTTTCAACTTCTTGCGACTTCTCAAATAATTTCTTTTCTTCGTCGTTCTCAAATAGTTCAGGATTGATTTTTACGTTTTTGTCTCCTGCATTTTTAATGATATTAGATATTCTCGTATAGACTTCAAGAAAATTTTGGAAAGATTCAGTTTCTCTTAACTCGGCGAGTATATCCATCAACTTCCTTGTTTTCGCTAATGACGATCTATTTACTTTTCTTCCTAAAGCGGCTCTTATGACATCGTATTCATACCCTTCAGATTTCCAATAGTTTTCTTTTCTGTCTTTTAAGAAAGCTATTAAACGTTGGTCTAATCCTTCTTTTGCTATAATCTCCATATTTTTATAATTGTTCAACGTATCATCAAATAATCCATTATCAAATGCCTCGAATTGAAACTTTTCCAATATCCTTATTATTCCCAGCGCTGATCTTCGAAGCTGGTATGGGTCGGCGGAACCTGTTGGTATCATTCCTACTATAAAATACCCGACAATTGTATCGAGCTTGTCCGCAATAGCCAAAAGAGCGCCCGGCATAGTTTCCGGAAGCTCATCTTCAGCGAAGCGGGGCATATAATGCTCTTCAATCGCCTGCGCCACATAAGGATTAATGCCATCCTGTAAAGCATAATATTTGCCAACTGTTCCCTGAATTTCAGTGTATTCGAAAACCATCTGAGTCGTCAGGTCGGCCTTCATCAGCCACGCAGCTTCTTTTGCGATTTTTATGTCGTGCGCGCCTAAATTCATTTTATCGCCAAGGATACTTACAAGATTCTCAACTCTTTTCGTCTTGTCCAGCAGTGAGCCGAGCTTTTCCTGAAATGTTATTCTGCCAAGCGATTCGACGCGTTGCGCGAGCGGCGTCTTCAAATCCTGTTCGTAAAAGAACAGGGCGTCCTTCAGGCGTGAGTTGAGAACTTTTTCGTAGCCGCCGACCACCGTCTTGTTGTCGGTGAGCGGCACGTTCATGACAACGACGAAACGCGGGAGCATTTTATTTCCGGACAGGTCCTCGATAGGGAAATAGTGCTGATTCTTTTCGATGCATATAATGATGACTTCGCGGGGCAGTTTCGTGTACTCTTCCGGGAAAGTTCCGACTCCGAGATAGGGATATTCGACAAGGAAAGTGACGTCGCGAAGCAGGTCCGGCGTCATGTGCGGCTTACCGCCCGCCAGTTTCCCGACGCCGTCCCGTATCATTTCCATTCGGCGCCTGTGGTCGACTATCACGCCTACCGCTTCGAGCTTTTCGAAATATTCGGCGACCGACTTGAACGGAATCCGCTTGGAACCGAAGTATCGGTTGCCGAACGTGAACGCGCCGGACGGGATGCCCTCGAACTGAACCTTCACGGCCTTATCGCCATACAGCAACGCGATCCAGCGAACGGGCCGCGCGAAGTTCACCTTTCGCACGTCCCAGCGCATGTTCTTCGGGAACCCCATCTTCCCGATTATCCACGCGGGCAGTTCCGGCAGCGCCTTCGCCGTCTTCACGCCCTTTTCCTTTATCGTCAGAAATATGTATTTGCCTTTTTCGGTCTCGCGGACTTCGAGATTCTTAATGTCGCCGCCGCGCGACTCCGCGAACTTGGACGCCGCCGGAGTGAACTTCCCCTGCGGGTCCACCGCCGCCTGCGCGGGAGGCCCCTTGATCTCGGTTACCTTGTCCGTTTGCGAATCAGCAACCGCCTGCGCCGTGAGCGTCAACCGCCGGGGCGTCGCGTATGTCTTTACGTCGCCGTGCGCTATGCGGTTCTGTTTGCAGAACTCGACGAATTCCTTCTCCATCCTCTCAAGCGCCGGAAGTATGAACGACGCCGGGATTTCCTCGCAGCCAATCTCCAAAAGCAGTTCGTGTGTCTCGCTCAATGTCGTATGCTCCGTCTAAAAGCGGCCTTGGAATTTAAGAAGTATAATGCCCAATGCCAAACGCCGCCTTTTGTTTTCTGAGTCTCCGTGGTTAAATATCATCACTAAAATACGCGCTTAAACTTTTTCATTTTCGAGTATTTTCGCCTGCGCCGCCGCGAGCCGCGCGATCGGCACCTGATAGGGCGAACAGCTTACATAATCAATGCCGATATTGTGGCAGAACCTGATCGTGACCGGGTCCGCGCCGTGTTCGCCGCAGAGGCCGAGCATGATGTCCGGTTTCGCATTGCGGCCGTCCTCGACAGCGATCCGGATGAGGCGACCGACGCCCTCCGGGTCGAGAGTCTGAAATGGATTCTCGTCGAGAATCCGCTGGTTCAAATAATTTAAAAGGAATTTATGCTCTGAGTCATCGCGGCTGAGTCCGAAAGTCGTCTGGGTCAGATCGTTAGTGCCGAACGAAAAGAAATCCGCATGCAGCGCGAGTTCGCCCGCGGTGAGCGCCGCGCGCGGCACCTCAATCAGAACGCCGACTTTGTATGAAATCTCTTTGCCGTTCTTCTCCATAACCTTGCGCGCGGTTTCATCTATGACGCCGCGTACGCGCTTCAGTTCATTCACGTGGCTGACGAGCGGTATGAGAATTCCCGGCTTGACGGGTATTCCCTGATCGGCGACTTCGCACGCCGCCTCGAACACGGCGGAGATCTGCATTGTCACGATCTCCGGCCTGAGGATGCCGAGGCGCACGCCGCGCAGGCCGAGCATCGGGTTAACCTCCCGGTGCGAGAGAACCTTGCGGAGAAGAACTTCCTTGAGCGCCGCCGCCTCGCCGGATGCGAACTGGGCGCGCATGTCGTAAACGTCGTTCATCAGAGGTTCCAGATCCGGGATGAACTCGTGGAGCGGCGGGTCCAGCAGCCGGAAGATAACCGGCCTGCCTTTTATGTTACGGAAGATTTCGATGAAATCCTCCCTTTGAATTTTCTGAAGCTTGGTGAGCATCCGTTTCTGTTCGGCTTCGTCGTCGGCGAGGATGAGGGTCTGCATGATTGGCAGCCGGTCGCCGGCCATGAACATCGCCTCGGTTCGGCAGAGGCCGATTCCCTCAGCGCCGAACTCGACGGCGCGCAGCGTATCCTCCGGCGTATCGGCGTTCGCGAAGACGCGCAGAGTGCGCGACTCGTCCGCCCATGCGAGCAGCCGGTTGAACTCTTCGCTTATTGTCGACTCCACCATAGGCACGGTGCCTGAAAAAACGCGGCCGGTGCCGCCGTCTATCGTAATCACATCGCCGGCTTTAACTGTTTTGGAGCCGACGGTGAACTTTTTGTTTTCGAGGTCGATCATCATTCCCGCGCAGCCGGCTACGCAGGGTTTTCCCATCCGCCGCGCGGCGACCGCCGTGTGGCTCGTCCGGCTTCCCTTCGAGAGCAGAATTCCGGACGCCGCCTCGACGCCTTCCGCGTCCTCGATCCGTGCGTCGGGGCGCACGAGGATCGATTCCTTGTGCTGTTCCTTGAGCGACAACACTTCCTGAGCGCTGAACGCCACTATTCCGGACGCCGCGCCGGGCGACACCGCCACGCCGCGCACGAGGTTGCGCACCTGCACGTTCGGATCTATGTATCTGTGCAAAATTTGCTGAAGGCTTTCCGGCTCGACTTTCAGAATCGCTTCCTCGCGGGTGATCAGCCCTTCGTCCGCCATGTCGGCTGAAGATTTGATCGTAGCCTGCGTCGTGCAGTCGGCCGGCCGTGTCTGAAGCAGATATAATTTGCCAGACTCGACGGTGAACTCGATTTCCTGAACTGCGCGGCGCGCCTTTTCGAGCGCCTCCGCGGCGGCGGCGAGCCCGTCGTAAACTCCGGGCATTTCCTCTTTAAGCTCGGCTGCTGACTTCGGAGCCCGCATGCCCTCCCGGATCTCCTCGCCCTGCGAATTCATCAGGTATTCGACGAACAGCCGGTTGACTCCGTAGATCGGGTCCCGCGTGCTCGCCGTGCCCGCCGCGGAATTAGCGTCGCGGTTGCCGTATGTCATCGCCTGAACCACGACAGCGGTGCCGGCTGTCTCCGGCACGCGCCGCAAATTCCGGTACACTCGCGCCCGCGGGCTGTTCCACGAAAGGAATACCGCCTCGACCGCTTTCTTAATCTGTTCGAGCGGATCGGACGGGATCACTCTGTTTTTTATTCTATTGACCACGGATATATAGGTTTCGGAAAGGCGCCGGAGTTGCGAAGCGTCGAGATCTGCCGGAGAATGGGCGTTCGCGCGGTCGAACTGAATTTCCAAAGCCTGCTCGAATTCGCGATTGCCGACTCCAAGCACGATCTGTCCGTACATTCGAATGAAGCGGCAGTAGCAGTCGTATGCAAAGCGCGGGTCGCCGGTTTCGGCGGTGATCGCCTGCAGGGCGCCCGGAGTCATGCCGAGATTCAGAAGCGTGTCCATCATGCCCGGCATGGGAATAGCGGCTCCCGAGCGCACGGAGAGCAGCAGCGGGCGTTCGCCGCCGCCGTACGCGCGGCCGGTTTTCGCTTCAAGTTCCGCGAGGTTCTGTTTTATCTCTTCGAGAAGCTCGCCGGAAATGCTGCGTCCGCGTTCGTAGAACTCCCTGCATGCCTGAGTCGGAATTATGAAACCCGGCGGAACGTTCAGTCCCAGCCGCGCCATCTCGCACAGACTCGCGCCTTTAAGCCCCAGCGCATCGCCCTGTTCCGCCAATCCATTTTCGATTTTTACTATCATCGCCCGGCGCCACCCTGTTTTTCCCGCTCTTTTATCTTCTGCCAATTGTCAACTATTTCCTGCTCGGTCAAATCCTTGGGATCGCCGAAAACGTGCGGGTGCCGCCTCACTATCTTCTCTGATATCGACTTTACGCAATCGTCGAAATTGAAACGGCCCTGCTCTTCGGCTACCTGCGCCATCATCAGCACGATCAGCATCACGTCGCCGAGCTCCTCGCAGACGTCCGCGTCTGTCTTCGACTCGACCGCCTCCGCCACCTCGCGCGATTCTTCCAATATATATGGCGCCAATGTTTGAAGCGTCTGTTTCTTGTCCCACGGGCAGCCGTTCTCGCCCCGCAACGTCCGAATAAGTTTTTTAAAATCCTCGAAATCAGACATGCCGGCAGCGCCCCCGTAAATGAGTTTTCATATTCTAATACAATGACATGCAAAACTCAATTCCGAAAAGCGCGGCGCGTATCGCCTCAATGCCGTTTGCGCGAGACCGGTCGTACGGCCGGTTTGCGAAGCAGTGAAATTCCAGCAATCAGGCGCCACAATTGAGCGTCAAATAACATTGGCGACTATTGTGAAACTTTTATCAAACTATTCCTAAAATCCTCTATGTATTGCAATGTTATTAACAATTTCATATAAATGATAGGAAGTCATACCGGGATGCCGCCGAGGCGGGCCCGGACAAGGAGGAGAACTATATGGCAGGTGTGAAGTACGTTTATTATTTTGGAGACGGTAACGCGGATGGGGACGCCGGCATGAAAAATCTGCTTGGCGGCAAGGGCGCCAATCTCGCTGAGATGACGAATCTTAACATCCCGGTGCCGCCGGGATTCACCGTCACGACTGAAGTTTGCACGTATTACTACGCGCACAAGAAGAGTTATCCGAAAGAGTTGAAATCGCAGGTCGAATCGTCGATTGCGAAATGCGAGAAAGTCATGGGCATGAAGTTCGGCGACGTAAAGAACCCGCTGCTTCTCTCGGTTCGCTCTGGCGCCCGCAAGTCCATGCCCGGAATGATGGAGACCGTTCTGAACATCGGCCTCACATCGAAGACCATTCCCGGCCTCGTGGCGAAAACGGGCAACGAGCGGTTCGTCTATGACGCATACCGCCGCCTGATCCAGATGTACTCCGACGTCGTCATGGAGAAAGCCGCCGGCATAGAGCCGAAAGAAGACTGCGGAATCAGAATGCAACTCGAAAAGGAACTCGAAGCTCTTAAGGAACGCCGCCACGCGAAGCTGGATTCAGACCTCACCGCGGCGGACCTCAAGGACCTCGTCGAAGTTTACAAAAAGAAAATCAAAAAAGTTCTCGGCAAGGAATTTCCGGATGACGCCGCCGCGCAGCTCTGGGGCGGAATCGGCGCCGTATTCTCGTCTTGGAACGGCCGCCGCGCCATCGAATACCGCCGCATCGAAGGCATCCCCGAGGAATGGGGAACCGCCGTCAACGTGCAGACCATGGTGTTCGGCAATCTCGGCGACAGCTCGGCCACCGGCGTGGCGTTCACACGCAACCCGGCCACCGGCGACGCTCACTTCTACGGCGAATGGCTCACAAACGCGCAGGGCGAGGACGTTGTCGCCGGAACGCGCACTCCCAACCCGCTCAACAAGGTCACCAAGTCCGACCAGACAAAGCATCTCAAGAGCCTCGAAGAATCTTATCCGAAACTTTACAAACAGCTCTTCGACATCCGCACGCGGCTCGAAAGACATTTCGCCGACATGCAGGACATCGAGTTCACGATTCAGGACGGACGCCTCTGGATGTTGCAGACGCGCACCGGCAAACGCAACGGCATCGCCGCAGTCCGCATGGCGGTCGATATGGTCAATGAAGGCCTGATATCGAAAGAAGAAGCGGTGATGCGCGTCAACCCGGAACAACTCACCGAGCTGCTGCTGCCGATGATCTCGCCGAAGCCGGAAAAGCTGGCGAAGGAATTCGCGCGCGGCCTCCCGGCCGGACCCGGCGGCGGCACCGGCAAGATCGTGCTCACGGCCGACCGCGCTCAGGCAGCCAAGGAGAAGGGCGAAAAAGTCATTCTCGTGCGCGCGGAAACATCGCCGGAAGACGTGCACGGCATGCACGCCGCAGAAGCGATTCTGACGGCAAAGGGCGGCATGACCAGCCACGCGGCGCTCGTCGCCCGCGGTTGGGGCAAATGCTGCGTAGTCGGCTGCTCCGCTCTCGAAATTGACACCGAAAAAAGAACGGTCCGCGCGAACGGCGTCACCCTCAAGGAGGGCGACTTCATTACAATGAACGGAACCACCGGCCGCGTGTACGCCGGCCAGTTGCCGCTCATCCCCGCGGAACCGGACAAAAATAAGTATTACAAACAGATCATGACTTGGGCGGACACCTTCCGCAAACTCGGCATCCGCACAAACGCCGACAGCCCGGTCGACGCCCAGCGCGCAGTCGCTTTCGGAGCCGAAGGCATCGGCCTTTGCCGCACCGAACACATGTTCTTCGGCGACGACCGGATCAAAGCCATGCGCGAAATGATCCTCGCGGCCACGGAAGCCGACCGCAAAATCGCGCTCGGCAAACTGCTGCCCCTGCAGCGCAAGGATTTCTTCGGAATATTCATGGCGATGGCCGGCCGGCCGGTCACCATCCGCCTGCTGGACCCGCCGCTCCATGAGTTCCTGCCGAACCGCGAGGAGCTTATGGTCGAAATCGCGAAACTCGAGATCACCAGCCCGAAGTCGCCGAAACTCAAGTCGCTCCGCGCGCTGCTCGACCGCGTTCAGGAACTGCACGAGTTCAACCCGATGCTCGGAATGCGCGGCATACGCCTCGGCCTGACCATGCCGGAAATCACCGTCATGCAGGTCACGGCGATCATGGAAGCCGCCTGCGACGTCGCGGCAAAAAAGAAGCCGGTGAAGCCGGAGATCATGATTCCGCTCACGGGGCACACGAACGAAATGCATGCCGCCCGAGAAATCTGCGACGCCACCTGCAAGGAAGTTCTCAAGCGCCGGAAGATGAACGTTAAGTATCTCATCGGGACGATGATAGAAGTCCCGCGCGCCGCCGCCACAGCGGACCAGATCGCGTGCGACGCCGAGTTCTTCTCATTCGGCACGAACGACCTGACGCAGATGACATTCGGCTACAGCCGCGACGACGCCGGCAAGTTCATCAAGATTTATCTCGAAAAGAAATATCTGCCCGAAGACCCGTTCCAGACTCTGGACACCGAGGGAGTCGGCCGGCTGATAGAGATGGCGGTTAAGATGGGACGCTACGTTCGCAAAGACCTGCATGTCGGCATCTGCGGCGAGCACGGCGGCGATCCGAAGTCCATCGAGTTCTGCCACAACACCGGATTCAACTATGTAAGCTGCTCGCCCTTCCGCGTTCCGATCGCGCGATTCGCGGCAGCCCACGCGGCGATCAAGGAAAAAGCCGCAGCGAAGGAAGCGAAGAAATCAAAATGCGGCTGCTCTAAATAACAACAGCCGCATCGTTTTTACTGCGCCGCCTGACCGCGATCCGGCCGGCTGGACCAGTAAATATCAAAAAACGCGTCGCCAAAAGCGGCGCGTTTTTTTATGGGTTATTTTTGTCGGTTGCTGATTTTTTTCTATGTTCTCGCTACTGTTTCGTTCACCATTCAATTTCCCGGGCGCGTTCCCTGTGATTTCGCTTGATCGTCATATACACAAAGAAATACGGCGCGAGCACAAGCAATATCGATATGTAAACTATTAAATAGTGAAACCAATTGTTGTCTTTCGCGGCGGTCGCTTCGCGCGCTTCAACAAGTTCTATCGCGCCGGCAGCGCAATGATATTCGCATAGCCCGCAGCCGACGCACAAGTCCTCGTTCACCGTGCGCGCGCCGTTTGAAACCGATATCGCTTTACCCGGACACACTTCCTCGCACCTTCCGCACCCCGAGCAGGCCTTCTCATCGAATCGGGGCAGATACTCGCTGCTCATAATCCCGCTTTTGATGTCGCGCTCGTAGCGCAGTTTGTGCGAGACGCAACAGCAACTGCAACAACAGCAGATGCAGTATGTGTTCGGCTCAACGCACCATTCCACGGAAAGCAAAAGGCCATCTTTGTAAGCCTGTTCGACGATACGGACCGCCTCGTCGTTCGTGATCCGCTCGCTCTTGAGTTGCCCCTTGGTCAATTCAACTTCGGCGCCGGTGTTGATCTTGAGGCATGTGCGCGTCGAGTGGTTGCAGGCGCCGCTCCGCACCCGGCATCCGCATTCGGACACCGCCATGGATTTCGCCTCGTGAATCAGCGGGATGACATCCCTGAGAGGAGTCGCCCGCCCGGAGTGGTATTGCTCGCCGTAAAGATTCACGATCGGCTTGAAGAAGCGCTGTCCCAGAAACGGGAAGTGAACTGTCAGAGTCAGGGTTTCGTAGAAATCAAGGACGTCCAGCGTGCGGCTCATGTACTCGCCCATGAAAAACACGCGCATGGGATCCCGAAGATCCTTCAGATGCCATTTCGGCTTTGACCCGGCGTCAGCGCCATTGCCCGCAGCGCTCACAGCCTCAATTTCCTTTTGTGATCGTGACATAAAACCCTAATTCCCTGAAAATTTTATCGCGGCCGCCTTGATCAGCGCGGCGCCATGTCGAGCGCGAGTTGCGTCAGAGAGCGCACCGCCATGCCCGTCGCGCCCTTCGCGAAATAACGGTCTTTCTTGTCTATATAAGCCGTTCCGGCGATGTCGAGATGCGCCCACGGCGTTTTGTCGGCGAAATATTCGAGGAACAGCGCCGCCGTGATCGCTCCGCCCCACCGGCCGCCGATGTTCTGTATATCGGCGATATCGCTCTTCAGCAATTCCTTGTAATCGTCGTCGGTCGGCATATGCCACATTCGTTCGCCGCTCCTGTCTCCGGCCGCAGCTATATCTTCTATCAGTTTTTTGTCGTTTCCGAACAGCCCGGTGCGCACCGAGCCGAGCGCCACCATGCACGCCCCTGTCAGCGTCGCTATGTCCACTATCGGCGACATTTTGTTCTTAACGGCATAGCAGATCGCGTCGCAAAGGATAAGGCGCCCTTCAGCGTCCGTATTCAGTATCTCCACCGTCTTGCCGTTCATCGCGCGCACGATGTCGCCCACCTTCTGCGCTCCGCCTCCCGGCATGTTGTCTGTCGCCGGAACAAGCGCGGTCACGTTGATCTTCGGCTTCAGCGCCTCGATAGCCTCCATGGCGCACAACACAGCCGCCGCGCCGGACATATCGGTCTTCATGTCCTCCATCGAGTTCGCCGGTTTCAGCGACAAGCCGCCCGAATCGAACGTGATTCCCTTCCCGACTATCGCCATCGTCTTGTCCGACTTCGGATTCCCTTTATATTCCATGACTATGAAAACGGGCGGGTTATGCCCGCCTTGCGCCACTCCGAGAAACGCGCCCATCTTCATCTTTTCGATCTCGCTCTTTTTGAAAACGCGCACGGTGAGCTTTTTGCCCTTCGCTATTTCCTTCGCGCGCCGCGCGAGTTCCTCCGGGAACAAAACATTCGGCGGTTCGTTGACCAGGTCGCGGGCGCGGTTCGCCGCATTCGCCATGATCTCGCCTGTCCCGATTCCTTTGTTCGCCGCCGCGGCGCCTTTAGCGTCGAGAGTGACTATCGTCAACTCTCGGACGCCGTCGTCCTTCCCGGCGTCCTTTTCCTTTTTCGTTTTATATTTATCGAATTTGTATAGTCCCAGAATTGCGCCTTCAGCTATCGCGCCGCCCGAGTCTTCAGGCGAAATGCCGCCCGCGCCGGTTCCGTGCAGGACCATGCCGACCGTTTTCGCCTTCATCGACCTTGCTTTATTCATAGACGCCGCCGCAACCGCGCGAACCGCGTCCACATCCAACTTTTCCTTTGTGCCGAGGCCTACGGCTACGACCCGGCCTGCGCCGAGCGCCGCGCATCCCGCGAGTTCAGCGGTCGAACAGCGCTTGCCGGTGAACTCGCCGCGCTTGATCAGCCGCGAGATCGCTCCGCCGAGCGCTTTGTCGACAGCGCCCGTCGCGCCGCCCGGTTTTGAAACGCCTTCAAATAAGTTGACTATCAGCACATCGCATTTGTATTCGAGAATGTCTTTCGCAACCGCCTTGATTTTCATGACTTGCTCCTTATCGATTTTTTCCGCGCGCCGGGAGCCGCGTTCACACCTGCGCCGTTCCGATTCCCTTCTGCGCCTGATACTTGCCTTTCCTGTCCGCGTATGAAACCTTGCACGCCTCTTCCGCGCCTATGAATATCACCTGCGCGATGCCTTCGTTCGAGTAAATCCGCACGGGCACGGGCGACGTGTTGGCGATGCTGATCGTCACATTGCCCTCCCATTCCGGTTCGAGCGGAGTGATGTTTATCAAAACTCCGCAACGCGCGTATGTCGACTTGCCTGTGCAGAGCGCCAGCACGTCGCGCGGGATGCGGAAGTATTCGAGACTGTGCCCGAGAACAAAGCTGCCGGGCGCGAGAAGAAAACAGGACGTCTCAATGTCCTCGAACTTCATTTTGCTCGCGTCTTTCGGGTCCAGTTCCGCGCGGCCGCCGAGAACGGGCGCCATGTACCGGCCGCTCAGCCTCATATCGTACCCGTACGAAGAAACGCCGTACGATATCACGCCTTCCTTAACCTGTCCGGCCTCGAACGGCTCTATCATTGCCTTTTCCTGCGCCGTCCGTATTATCCATTCATCATTCTTAACCATTAATCGATTCCTCTCCAAAAAGATCATGAAGTTTAACAAAAATAAAGGGCGCATGTCAAAACACCGCTTTTCATTCCGCTTGTGCAACGCAAATCCTTATGTTACTCTAAGTTGAACTGGTTGTTATTTTAACCGCCTGGAGGAAAGTTATGAAATGCCCGCGTTGCGGCAGTGAAGCGAAAGAAGGCGTGAAATTCTGTTCGAAATGCGGCGGCAAACTGGAAGGCCCGCAAGCCCCCGCGCCTCCAGCGGCCAGACCCTCTTCGGCCTACAACGCCGCCACGTCGGCGATGCAGCCGCAGCAAACCTCAAACCGCTTCGGCCTCAACAAGTATCTATTCAACCAACGCCTGCTGAAAATCCGCTCGACATATCAGGTTTACGACGAAACAGGCGGCGAGCTTTTCTATATTCAGCGCCTTACATTCGCTCTCAAACGGCACATTTACGTTTACTCCGACAGCTCCATGAATAATAAGATACTCACAATTTTGCAGGATAAGTTCATTGCGATTTTGTACATGCCTTTCACGCTGCAGGACGCGAGCGGGCAGACGCTGGCGAAATTCAGACGGCGGAACATGATAAGCATTCTGAGGCGAACGTGGGATATCCAGTCGGCGGACGGCGAAGTGATCGGCCAAGCCGTCGAGGACTCGTGGGGCAAAGCGCTTTTTCGCCGGTTCGGGCCTCTGGGCGAATATTTCAAGACCGACTTCATTATCACATTCGGCGGCCGCGTCATAGGGAAATACATCCGCCGCTGGACCGTTCTCGACAAGTACCTCCTCGACCTTTCCGAAGACCCGCAGCAGACTTTCGACCGCCGCGCGGCGCTCGCTCTCGGCGTGCTCCTCGACTCCGGGGAAGCGAGATGAGCGGCAGCCTCATCATTAAAATCTGCGGGATAACGCGCGAAACCGACGTCGATCTCATTGGCTATTCAGGCGCCGATTACATGGGGTTGCTGATCGACATGCCCTCTCAGCGGTCGCTCGACCTCGACACCGCCGCCCGGTTCGCAGCGCTTTCACAAATCCCAGTGATTCTGCTCTTCTTGGGCGCGTCTCGGGAACTGATAGCGGACGCGGCGAAAATGATCCGGCCCGCGGGCGTTCAGATTCAAGGCGAAGAGACGCCGGAGTACATCGCGGCGCTGCGGACTCTTGTGTCGTGCGAAATCTGGAAAGGCGTCCATCTGCCCGCCGGAAGCGGCTCCGATTGGGATGCCGAGCCATATCACGAAAAAATCCGCGCGTTCGCCGAAGCCGGAGCCGACAAAATCCTGCTGGACACAGTGTTGCTGAAAGACGGCGCGAAGGTAATGGGGGGAACCGGCTGTTCATATGACTGGGGAAAAGCGCGTCTGCTCGCGGAGCGGTCGCCGCGGCCCGTGATCATGGCCGGCGGATTAAATCCGGAAAACGTGGCCGACGCGATCCGCGCGACCCGCCCGGCGGGCGTCGATCTCGCGAGCGGCGTCGAAGCTCAAAAAGGAATCAAAGACCCCGCGAAAGTCGCGGCCTTTGTCAAAAACGCCAGAGCGGCTTCTATCGATTGAACCGAATCCTCCGCTGGGATTCCGCGAAAATGAGTTAAAGGGGAGATTCAAATCCGCAAACCGTAAAGCCCGTCCCTTTTCTTCAACAAATAATCCTGTCTCAAACGCAAGCGACGCAGAGGAAACGTTCATGTCAAAAGATTGCGCTAATTGCTATTGCGCTTTCACAATCTTTGCCACATAGCCTCCGGCGGGTCGAATGACCATTTGCACGGAATCATTTTTTGTGACAGCGGCAGACACCCTTTTAACTCCTGACGCGCTCGAAGAACTGTCCTGAAGCGCCTCCATGGCAAAGTTTCCCTCGTTCAGGAAATCGAGTTTGAAATCTATTGTTCGTCTGAAGTCGCCGTTAAGTATCGCTACATACCATGTTTCGCCTGAACGTAGCGCAAAAGCAACTGTCTTGCCGATCTCAGTCGGCGGGAGCGCGACGGTTTCGTCCCAGACGGTGGGCATTGTTTTGATGATGTCGACAGCGGGACTCCTTAAAAAATCCTTGGGAGAACCGCCGAAAAATTCAACAGGAGAGCCGAGAATGAAACCCATTGCGAGCTGGTGCATTCTGGTCGAAGATCCCATCCAGGCCCGGCTGAAGTGCATTGGCGTAAAATCCGCATGGCCCGCAAGGAATCGCGTGAACGGCAGCGTGGTAAGGTGAGAAAGCGGCAGGCTGCGGTACTCAAAGCCGCGTATTCCTTCTCGCGTCATTTCATTCGGCCATGCGCGGGTTTCGCCGGTCGGCTTGTTCGCGCCGTGAAAGTTGACCATCAGATGGCGCTTTGCGGCGTCACGCCTGCAGGCATCGTAAAACCTGAGCATCTTCTGCGATTCGGAATCCATGAAATCTATTTTGTTGCCAACGACGCCTATTTCGGCGAGGCGGCTGAAATGCTTATCCCGCGCGTCCGGATCAATTATGTCCGAGTAGTGAGTCCATACCCATATTCCGACGCTTTTCCCTTTTGCATAGCCGGCAAGATCAGCCATGACGCCATAGAAATCCTTTCCGGGCGCGGACCATTTCTTCCATCCTTCATCAACAAGCACATACTCGAAGCCGAGCTGGTTTGCGGCGTCTACATATTGCATCATGTTTTCGGGCGTCACCGCCGTTTCGGGGTTGAGATAATTCCATAGGGAGCGGCCGGGCCGAATCCATTTTGCAGTCGCAATCTCTTCTGTCGGGGGCGGGTTAAGGCCAAATATCAGGTCTGAATTCACAAGTCCGGTGAGGTCTTCTTCAATGAGAATAACGCGCCAAGGAGTGGTGATTTCGCCGTCGATTGCCCAACCGCCGGGATCGTCGAGAAATTCAGCTTCGAACAGGTTGTTCTCGCGCGCGACAAGAGTCATGCCGCTGTAGCCGATGGGCGCCCCGGCTTCGGAGATAGCCGAGTAAAAGCCTGCCGGATAAAAAACCGTTATCGGCGGACCTACTTTTGTGCCCGCTTCTATAGAGATCGCCTGTCTCTGAATGTCCTCATAGTTTTTGACATCGGTCTGATACCAGAAAGCGACCCCGCCCGGCAATTTCCACGACGTCGCCTCGCCGGAGACGGTCCTCTTTCCGCTTCCCGGGACGATATATCTGTACGCGACGCCATCCTCGCAAGCCCGGACTTCGAGAGTGTATGCGGATTTGCTTTTTATGTGAGTGACCGGGATACGCGCGGCGTTACAGTTCAGGCGGCCGGCTGAATGCCATCCGCGAGTCGCAAAAGTCTGGCTGACCTTATCAAGAGCAGGAACGCCGAGGCTGACTCCATCGCCGAAATCAACGCCATCGACGCTTATGCCGAGCGGCGACTCCTCCGTCACCTCGTTGTTCTTCCAACTAACATTGCCGGCAAGGCGGCCGGACGCATTCACTATCACTGACACCGAAATGCCATTGGGAGATTTCAAAACAACATCCGCGCCGGCGGCTGCAGACAAGGACATCGTTAATAAAGCAATTGACGCTCCATATAAAATCGATTTCATAAAATATTTCCTTTTCTAACCCCATCATATTCGAGAATATATGGAATTATAATTTTATAATCTTTCTAAAATAACCTTTTCGCCGGAGCGGGCGCTCTTGAATATCTTCGCGTCTCCGACGACCTTTCCGACCGGGTTAACAGCGCTCGCTGGCCGGATTTCGTCGCCTTCGCTCGCGGGCGTGCGCCCGAAGAATATGCAGAACGCGGAGCCCGGAGGCCAGTATGCGAGATCGCCAAGAGCCACGACTTCCTTTGCGTCCGCCGCGAGCGCGTCCTTCACTGGAATCGAAAAATAAATCTCGTCGCCCCACGTATTTCCGGAGGCTTCGATCGGCAGCGCGTTCCAGATTTTTTCCGACGTCTGAGAATCGTTGAGAACCGCTTCCGCCGTCACGCTCCCCGCCGTGATTTTAATTCGCCGTTCAGCCATTTCTTCACCTCATATCTTTTTACATTCAGCATTTTTATCCGGGCGCCGGATTAAATATGGTTTTCGACAACTTCGAGCATACGCCTTATTCTATGCGCATAAGTGTGTTCGGCGAGAACATGGCGTTTCGTCATTCGCGCGCGCGATTCGCGCTCCTCGTTGTTTTCCAGAAAATACGCGACCTTCGTCGCCATGTCGTCTTCGTTGTTGAACACGGCGATTTCCTTATCCGTGTCGAAAAGCAATTCGGCGTCCTCGCGTTTGTCCGTGAGCACGAAACCGCCGCAGGCCGGCGCATCGAACACGCGCTGATTGACGGATGTCTTCAGTTGAGATTTAGTCAGGTTGAGATTGATCCGCGAAGCGCTGTACAGGAGCGGCAAGTCAACGTCGTAACCGATCGGGCCTCTGAAAACCGGGCCGGGTTCAAGCAGCGCGGGCCAGCCGCTATCGCCGTAAACCTGAGGAGCAAAGCGGGCGAGCCGGTTGATCGCGCGGGAACGATAGAGCGCCATCGACGCGGTCTCTATCCGGACCTCGATCGCGCGGCGCTTATCCACGACCGGCGCTGTCTTTTCGCGAGCCAGAGCTTCGTTCAGCAACTCGCGAACAGGCGGGTGCGGCGGTTCCGAATGGCGACTCACGCATTCTTCCATTATGTCCCGCATCCGCGGTTCGTATTCGTTTTCGATTCCGGATAATATCGTCCGTTGCCCAAGCGAACTGCCTACGAAACTCACATCACAGGCGAACGGAGCGCAGCGCGGATCAGACGGCGGCGTGCGGCGGAATTTCGCCGGATTCGTTCCCAGCGGCAGATACTCGGCGGCAAGGCATCCTAAATCCGACAGCGGCTTAACATATACCCGGTCCCATGAGAAAGCGATGAACTTGCTGCAGACACTCCCGAGCGTCATAAACATCATCGGATCATCAACAAACCACGCGGCGACCGGTATGCCGAGTTCGTCAAACAAAGCAGGATAATCCCGCGTGAAAACAGCGTCTATCGAAAGAATGAAATCGGGTTTGATTTCCTTGATGCATACTCGCATCTTGTTGAAATAGTCCATGACGGTCTCTTCCGAAGACATTTGGATCTGAATGCCGGAAGCGCCGACCTTGGCGCGGTTCAATTCACTTTCATCGGATGTCACGCGCATCTCAATGCCTATAGCGGCTACGTTGGCCTGATTCAGAGCCGTGACGCATTCATCCGCGATATACGGCGTGACAATGCCCGTCCCTCTGAGGACGACGGCGCTCTTAATGCGATATCCAGCCTTATTCATAACTTCCTTCAGCATTAAACATCAATTAGATGTAGTCGCCGATGACTTCGAGTATGCGTCTCATTCTGTGCGCGTAAGTGTGTTCGGCGAGCACATGCCGTTTCGTCATTCGCGCGCGCGTCTCGCGCTCCTCGCTGTTTTCCAGAAAATACGCGGTCTTCGCCTCCATGTCGTCGTAGCTGTTGAACACGGCGATTTCCTTGTCCGTGTCGAAAAGCAATTCGGCGTCCTCCCGTTTGTCTGTAAGCACGAAACCGCCGCAGGCCGGCGCGTCGAACACGCGCTGGTTGACGGATGTCTTCAGTTGAGATTTAGTCAGGTTGAGATTGATACGCGAGGCGCTGTACAGAAGCGGCAAGTCGACATCGTAGACGATCGGACCTCTGAAAACCGAACCTGGGTCGAGCAGCGCGGGCCATCCGTCGTCGCCGTAAACATGAGGGGCGAAGCGGGCAAGCCGGTTGAGCGCGCGGGAGCGATACAGCATCATCGCCTCGATCTCGATCTGGCCTTCAAACGCGCGGCGATTATCGGCGACCAGAGCCAGTTTTTCGCGCCCCAGCGCTTCATTCAGCAATTCGGAAACGGGCGTGTGCGGCGGTTCCGCGTGCTGCCGTATGCATTCGTTCATAACTTCCCGCAACTTAGGTTCATATTCATTATCGATTATGGATCTTATCGACTGTTTCTCGAGCGAGCTTCCTACGAAACTCACGTCGCACGCGAACGGAGCGCAGCGCGGGTCCGTAGGCGGCGTGCGGCGGAACTTCGCCGGATTCGTTCCAAGCGGCAGGTATTCAACGACTTTGCATCCGTAATCGCGAAGAATTTGAATGTACTCGCGGTCCCATGAAAAAATCATCAGCTTGTCGAACATTTTTTCCGGAGTCATGTCAATCGTGGGGTCATCAACAAACCATGCGACGACCGGGATGCCGAGATCTTCAAAGAAAGCGGGTTCATCGCGAACCAATCCCGCGTCCATGGAGAGAATAAAATCGGGCTTAATCTCATTCAGCTTCTCCCGGGTCTCGTCGCGTACGCTATCGAATGTCTGCCCCGAAAGCACCCGAATGGATAGGCCGAAAACAATGACTCCGACCTGATCCAGCGCCGCGACGCAATCATCGGCTATGTATGGCATCACTATCCCGCCGCCCTTGAGAACTATCGCGCGCTTGAATTTCTTATTAACTGCTTTCACGTTTTCCTGTTCGAAGAAAAGGCATCAAACCCATATAAGTTACAACAAATAATAACATAGCACATAATGCCGATCAATGTAATTATTTCGAAGCCGGGCGATCAAAGCCTAGCCGGCGCAGTCGCAGCTTTTGCGCCGAGACGCATGTTCGCTTATAATTCCGTAATGATTCGCGCGGCTTTCCGCCGCTTAAGGAGTTATACGACCATCATGCGGCTCGGCCTTACAACAAGAATAGTTTTTTCTTTCCTTGTCGTCGTAGCCGTTTCTATCTCCGTGCCCTCTCTTTACGGGTTCAGCTACCTCTCGCGCCTGATATATCAGGAAGCGCAACTGAAAATGGAATCCGACATCGAGATCGCGAACCTGCTTCTGAAGCAGAAAAAGCAGTCCCTGCTGATGCCGGCGCGCGTGCTCTCTAAAGATATTTCTTTCAATCGGATACTCGCCGGCCGAGTTGGCGACCTCGTCAAAGTGCGCGTGAAATATTTCGTGCGCGGCCTGTCGGAATCGGATCTGACATACATGACAGTCGTTGACAGGGACGGGATAGTGCTGTTCAGGTCGCAGGCGGCGTATTCGACAGGAGACAACATGAGCGGAGACCCGGCGGTTCGGCGGGCGCTCAAGGGCGAGGAAGTCATAACCTTCAAGAGGCTCGGCCCTTACGAGCTTTGGCAGGAGGGGCAACTCGCGGAACCGCCGGACGAGTCAAGCCACGCTGAAGGCTTGGCGATTGTGGCTGTGGTTCCGGTTTACATGCAGACCGGTCCGGAGGATATCGGCGGCTTTCAGGCGGCTCCTGGCGAAAATGAGGTGGTCGGCGCGATCATCGTCGGCTATCTGCTGAATCGGGACAAAACGCTTCTCGCGGAAATTCATGGAAGAACGCGAGGCATAGCCAGCATCTACACGGCCGGCGGACTGGTCAACTCATCGGACGCGAGCTGGAACGGCGAGTTGCGCAAAGGGCTTTTTAGAGAGGTCGCCGGCTCAAAAACCCGTTCCTCCATAGTCAGATATGGCCGCAGCGGCGAGATCGCCGGCTATGTCGCGCTCCGCGGATACGACAACCGGCCGGCTGCGCTGTTCGAACTTCGAAGCTCGACAGTTTGGATCAATAAAGCTAAATACGCTTCGCTGAGAGACAACTTTTTCTTCACTCTGATCGGGATCGCGATGGCCTTCGGGCTCGGACTGGTTCTCGCGCGAAGGATCACAGACCCGGTTCAGCGGCTTCGCAAGGGCGCCGAGGAAATCGGGCGCGGCAATCTCATGCACCGCATAGACATCCCCGGCGACGACGAAATCTCACAACTCGCGGACGCATTCAACGACATGAGCGTGCGGCTGTTCCGCTCGATGGAAGAAATGCGAATGTCGAAACGGCAAATCGAGGATTACTCCCAGCGCCTGAAGTCAGCCCACTCGAGCCTTGAGATGTACTCGCGCGAACTCGAAAAAGTCAACCAGGAATTGCTTAAGAGCAATATCAACCTTCGCAAGGCGAACGAGGTAAAGGATACTTTTCTCTCCACCGTCTCTCACGAACTGAAGACCCCGCTCACTACGATAATCGGCTACATCTCAATGCTGCTCGAAGGAGCGCTCGGGCCGCTGGCGGACGAACAGCGTCAGAGCCTCGACGTTGTTCTGCGGCGCGGCAGGAACCTTCAGGCGCTTATCAGCGACTTGCTCAACCTGTCCCGGATAGACGCCGGCCGCATGGAACTGCGAAGAAGCTATGTCGATCTCGGCAAGGAACTGCGCAGCCTCGAAGAGGTTTTTTCGGAACGCCTCAAGGAAGCCGGCCTGTCGCTCGAAATCTTCGTCGAGGACAACCTGCCTCACGTTTACGCCGACCGCGACCGGATTAATCAGGCTCTATTCAATCTGACAGGCAACGCGATTAAATTCACGCCCTCCGGCGGCCTGATAACCGTCCAAGGCCGCCACCGCAAAGAGGAAAATCTCATCGAGATTTCTGTAACCGACACCGGGATCGGCGTCCCTGAGAGCGAACAGGGCCACATTTTCGAGCGGTTCTATCAGGTTGACAAACACGACGGACGCGAGTTCGCGGGCACCGGCCTCGGCCTCGCCATCACAAAAGAACTCATCGAACTGCACGGCGGCCGAATTTCGATTGAAAGCCGCCCGGGGCGGGGAAGCGCGTTCACTTTCACGCTGCCTCTGAAGTAAACTCTAAACGATATCGCCGGCTAACCGGCAATTTAACGCGACGACAAAAAAACAGGAGCTTTTCAATGAAACGTTTTATCCGCATCCTGGCAGTATGTTCGCTCATGTCCCTGGCGATGTTGAAATCGGCCGCGGGTATGACGCCGGCGATACGCGAGCTGAAGCAGCCGACGTTCAGCCGCCCCGCGTTCGCGTTGCCCGGCGGCTCGGTCAGCGTCGAACTCGAAACAACCGCCGAAGGCCGCGCCACGGCCGCCGCAATTTCTCCAGCTCTAGAAGCGGGCGCCTCGATGCCTGTCGCTATCGACGCGCCTCTTAAAGCCGGCTCGAATTCGTTTGAATTCAAACTCCCGGCGCAGGCCGCTCCGGGCCTATACGACCTCTGCGTTTCGTTCGTCGCAGCGGGCCAGGACAAACAGGATTGCCAGAGGCATGCGGTTTCGGTCGTAAAATCTTTCGACGCCCCGTTCACTTTCGTGCAGATAACTGATTACCACATGGGAGATCCGCGAGCGGAGCGGCAGTTTCCGGGCATGGACATCGCCCAAGTGCGCATTGCCGCGCTCGAAGCGGCCAACCGCCTCAATCCGTCGTTCGTTCTCATCACCGGCGATATCACCGCATATACTGAAACCTACGAATGGGCCTATCCCGCGGCCGTGAAGGAAATGCTCGATCACGCGCGCGTGCCCCTCATCATCATCCCCGGGAACCACGACTTTTACGCTTACAGCGACGACAACGGCGTCATACAAATTGACGGTCGCGCGATCTGGCCCGACTTCTTCGGCCCGACTCACACCACTCTCGATTTCGGCCCCTTCCGTTTCATCTGCTTCAACTCATACGACTGGGACTCCGAGCCGCGGAACATGAACACCGCGTATCAGTTGAAAGCCGGCGTCACGCACACTTACGGCGGAACAATGAGCAGCGCGGAGTTCGCGTGGGTCCGCGCGGCTTTCGACACTATCGGCGACCGGACTCCGGTTCTCGTTTCCCACCATGGACCGCGCCAGTTCGAGCCAATCCCCATGCAATGGTGCAAAGACTGCCTCACCCAGGGAAAATTCATGTCATTAATCAACAAACTCGAAGTTCCTTACTATTTTTACGGACACATTCACAGGAACAACGTAACCAAGGAGAAAAACACAATGGCGATCGCGACAACTTCGGTCGGAAGCGACGTCGACAAGAATGAATTATGGGGAATACGTGTGGCGCGCGCTTCGGCCGACAGGACGATCACGACAGAATTCATCAAACTGTTCGATGCGCCGCCGATGAAAAAGTAAAGCATGAAAAATGAATCGGCAAAGATAAGACTCGAGTTGTTCGAGACGCTTTCCGGCGAGCCGGCGTGGAACATGGCGCTGGATGAAGCCATTCTGAACGAAGCGGCGGCGGGCCGCCAAAGGCCGGCGCTGCGTTTTTATACATGGACGCCGCCGGCTGTGACGCTCGGCTACTCTCAGGACGCCGGCAAGGAAACCGACCTCGAAGCCTGCCGAAACGCAGGCATACAAGTCGTGAGAAGAATAACCGGCGGCGGCGCCGTGTTCCACGAAAACGAGATCACGTACAGCCTCGTGATTCCGGCGGCGGCGGCGCCGGGCGCGATCGAAAACTCCTACCGGCTGATCTGCGGAGCGATTGCCGCCGGGCTGGATTTTTTGAGAAATGGTTTTGAATTCTCGCCTGTTAATGATATTATCTATCATGGGAGAAAAGTCAGCGGAAGCGCGCAGTTGCGGCGCGGCGGCATGATCCTGCAGCATGGGACGGTTCTTCTTGATCCCGACATAGAGAGGATGTTCACTCTATTAAGGGTTCCGGAGAACAAATTTCGAAAACACGGACTGGAAAGCGCAAGAGACCGGGTAGGCGGCGTAAGCGAAGCAATCGGCAGGCGAATCGGGCCGGAAGAAGCGGCGGAAACGATCCTGAAGGGCATGAACGCCGTGTTCGATATAGACGGCTTCGAATCGCCCGTCCCTGAAAGCCTGATCGAAACCGCGCTTAAACTTGAACCGCTATACCTCTCCGACGATTGGAATCTACGCCGCGCAAAAAATCCGCGCGACGATAAACAAGACATCGCAATACTAAGGAGGAAGTGAAAAAGAATGAAATTCAAAGGCGAATACATCTTCAACGGGCCGATTGACATGGTGTGGGAAGCCAGAGAAAAACGTTTCGAGAATCCGGAACAGTTCCCGGAACTCCAGAAACATCAGGAGATCGAACGCCGCGAAGAAGGCAAGAAGATTTTCTCGAAGCGGCTGATCGAAATCTCGTCCAGCATTCCGAAACCGCTGCAGAAAGTGCTCTCTCCGGAAATGATGAAATGCACGGACGACTCCGTTTACGACATGGAAGCCAACACACACACATGGAGCGTTGTGCCGAACTTCAAGACCAAGGTATTCAAGTGCGTCGGATACTCAAAATACAACGAGTACGAGGAAAACGGCGAAAAGAAAACAAAGCGGCTGATCGAGCTGACAGTCACGGTCGACATCCCGCTGGTCGGAAAAATGGCCGAACAGGTAGTGCTCGACGGCTATAAGAAGAACCTCGAAAAAGACAACCAGACGATGTCGAAGATGATCGACATGATGAAAAAAGCGAAATAGCGGCGGGTTTCGGCGCCTGGAGCCATAGCTGAAAAAGGCCGCCTGCCCGCCTGGTTTGTAATCCGGCGCGCGGAACCTTACAATAGCTTACATGTAAAGACGCGGCCGGCGTTTTAAGGAGCGGATTAAAGTGAACGTCTATTCAGCGATCCAGCGTCGCCGGACGATCAGGCGGTTCAAGGAAACACCGATCGCCGAGGGCGTCCTCATAAAACTTGTAGACACGGCGCGGCTCGCGCCGTCCGCCGGCAACATTCAGCCGCTTGAATACATCATCGTTTGCTCAAAAGAAAAATGCCGCGCAGTTTTCCCGCTTCTCAAATGGGCGCGCAACATCAAACCTGATGATGCGCCGCCGGAAGGAAACCGGCCGACAGCTTATATCATCGTCCTTATCAACAGAGAGATTTCGCCGAAAGGCGGCGGCCACGAGACCGGCGCCGCCGTCCAGAACATCATGCTCGCGGCGCTCGAAGACGACATCGGCAGTTGCTGGATGCGGTCCGTTGAGAAATCCGAGCTTAAAATTCTTTTCAACGTGCCGGAATACTGCGATATCGACAGCGTAATAGCGCTCGGCAAGCCCGGCGAATCTCCCATGACCGAGCCGGCCCGGGACGACGAAACAGAATACTGGCGCGATGACCGCGGCCTGATGCACGTCCCAAAAAGAAAACTGGGCCAGATTCTTCACCGCGAAAAATACTGAACGCTCCGGAATTGCGAATGAGCGATGCCAAACCCCCGCGCACGGCCGAGAACTCCGTTTTTTCCATAGTCCACATCGCGCCGCCCCAGATCACCGCGGGCGGCGATTTCGTTTACAGGCTTCTGCAGCCCGACTCCGCTCTCGGCCGACTTCCCGGCGTCGTCTCCGTAAGCGCAACTAACATCATATCAAGCCGAATTCAGCTTTGCCTCGCCGCCGACGTGTTGATCATCCAACTGCTCGGCGACCCGGACCTGTTGCCCGTTATTCTCGAACGACGCCGCTCCGGCCGCCCTACTGTCTTCGAAATCTCTGATAATTTTCTCGATTTCCAGCCCTCTAATCCGGCGGCCGCTTTCTATGAAAACATGGAAAACCGCGCATGCATACTGCAACTGATTTCCGAATCGGATGCAGTTCAGACTACCGTGCCGGCGCTCGCGGATATGTTCGCGAAATATAACAGCAACAATGAAGTTTTCGAAAACATGATCGAAAACCCCGGCGGCGTGGAAAAACCGGACGGGCCTCTCACCGTCGGCTGGGGAGGCAGCGCGGGCCATTACGAGGACATCCGCGCGGCGGCGCCTGCTCTCATCGCATGGCTCAGGCGGCATCCCGGCGTTCGCCTCTCGATCATGGCCGATCCGAAGTTCAAAAAACTCTTCGCCGCCGCGCCGGCCGGCAGTTTTCTATTCCGGCCGCCAGGCAGCCTTAGCGATTATTACGATTTTGTCCGGTCTCTGCACATTGGCATCGCTCCGCTCAGAAACGACCCCTTCAATCTTTGCCGCTCGGACGTGAAATTCATCGAGTACGCCTCGCACGGCGCGGCTCCCGTCTGCTCGGACGCCCCGACTTATGCGCGGACGGTCAGGAACGGCGAAACAGGCATGCTGTTCAGCGATCTCGAAGAAATGACTCTCTCTCTCGACGCCCTCGCCAGCGATCCTGAACTCCGCCTCAAAATCGCAAAACAGGCGAACGAATATATCCGAACGGAACGATCCGAACAAGCCGCCGCCTCAAAAAGGCTCGATTTCTACAAATCCCTGCTTCCGGTCCACAACACGCCCGGTGGAATCGACGAACGGTATCTCACCGCTAATCCGTCTCTTAAACGCACTCCCGGCGCCAATCATTTTCTCCACCATCTTACGAACGCCGAACAGCGCGCATACAACGCGCTCGTTTTCCAGTTCAGCCACGGGGACTTGAAATCAGCGGAGAAGAGTTGCCGCGAGGCGGCGGAAATAGAGCCGGAGTATTTCCACGCTCATTTCATACTCGGCGGCCTGGCTCTGGGAAAAGACGCCGCAACGGCGGAAACGGCGCTCAGGCGCGCGGCGAATATTTTTTCGGCTTCCTGCGAAACCCGGATTCTTCTGTCGCAGGCGCTTGCGGCGTTGTCAAGAAACGCGGAAGCGGTTGAAATAATCCGTAGCGTTCAGAGCGACTGCCCGCTATTTGCGCCCGCCTATCTCGCCGAATACGAAATGAGCGCTACAGCCGGTGAAGGCGAGAAAAATGCCGGTCTTCTGGAAAAAGCGCTTGAAGCGAATCCACATTATGCAACCGCCGCGATGCGGCTTGGCGCGATAAGCCTCGATTCCGGCGATCACGCCCGCGCGGAGGAACTCTTCCGGCGCGCCGCCGATATCATGCCCCGTTTAGCGCCGGCGCAATACGGCCGCGCCTCCGCTCTCAACGCGCTCGGACGCGAAGAAGAGGCGGTTGACTGCTTCGCGGCCGCGCTTAGTCTCGCTCCTGACTCAGCGCCTATTCTCGACTCGCTTCTCTCGATTCCATTAAAATATTACAAAGCCGGAGACAACAAAAAGGCGATTGTATTTCTCGCTCGCGCGCTTGAAGCGGCGCCCGACCGGGCAGAACTCTTATTTTGGATGGTCCGAATACAGGAACGCGTCAACGGCGAACAGGCGGCTCTACCCTTCCGCCTCAGGCTGGCAAGCTCCGACCGTGCTGGAAAATATAAACGTTACTATGAAGACAATAAGCAATAAACCTCGACCCTCGCCTTCATAGGCATGATGCAATGGATTTATGGACTTTAAACAAAAAGCAAAAAGCCCTTTAACAAAAGGGCTTTTCAAGTGGAGATGAGGGGGATCGAACCCCTGGCCTCCGCATTGCGAACGCGGCGCTCTCCCAGCTGAGCTACATCCCCAGGCAAAGATGGCTTCCAACGAAGCCGGAAGAGAATTATAGCGGGTTTGAAATCGGTTGGCAACCGGTTTATTTCAAACTTTCAAACATTTTCAAGAGGCATGACTGATCTGAGTTTTTTTACGAGTTGGCTCTCCTCGGCAGTAAGGCTGAATCCGGACGCAAAGAGTCCGCCGCAGCAATGTTCCATCCATATAAGCATGATTTCGACATCTCGCGCGGTAAATCTCTGCGGCTCGCCCCGCTCTGTTTTTTTCAGCTTCTCCAACGCATGCGATTCGTCCGGAAAGACCACGTCGCCGTCGCCCCAGTGGCCGCCGCTTATGGTTTTTTCCGACCAAAGTTTAACTATCGCGGCTTCGTGCGGCGTGATTGTCAGGTCGAGTTCCATTTATTGGCCTCTGTTCGCGGGCCCGGAAATCAGGCGCCCTATTATTCCGCTCCAAACAACGCAAATGGACGGATGATAGTAATTATAACATATTTTCGTTGTGATTGTGACATAGCGTCTTCTAACAAGATTTGATTGGAATCGTTGCGGAAAAAGTGGTTATTGTGTGATAATATTGAAAATGTTCAAACTATTTCGACAGAATTCAGGTTTTATATGGGCGGTCAATTAACACTTGTATGAACAAGCGGGAGCTGACCGCGCGGAGTCGTTCGCGCGGCGCCCGCGCCGTTTCGCGCATAGGAGGACTTTTGGATGAAACTCTCAAAGATACTGCCGAGGAGCCCCGAGAAACGCAATAGGGTAATGGGCGTGATTCTGGGCATGCTGGTCGCGCTTGCGGTCAGTTTGTCCTATTCGGACTGGTCGGCGAACAAGCCTTTTCTTAAGTGGGTGTACGGCCAGATGCACCGCATGGAGTATAAAGCCTACGACATGCGGTTCAAGCTGCGCGGCCCGCTTCCGAAAAAGGACATTATTCAGGATATCGTGCTGGTCGATATAGACGACGAGAGTTGGGAGTGGGCGCCTTGGCCGTTCGACCGGACGCTTTACGCGGAGATGGTTCGCGCGCTCGGCACGCCCGGTTCGCGCACCAAGGCAACTTTCTACGATGTGTTTTTCTTCGATCCGTCAGGGCCGGTGCTGAACGTGGAAATGGCAAAGCTGTTCGAGAGCGAGTTCGGCAAGCTGCCGCCGCTCGTTATGGAAGACCAGGCAATAATCAACGACCTTAAGACCGGCCTATACGATACAGCCGGACAACTAAAGGGGCCGATCGATCCGGTGGTTCTGGCCAAAGCGAAAGCTGCCCTTACGAATCTCTCCGCCGAACCGCGGCTGCTGAAAGATATTCAGGATCTGAACGCCGTCTCGACTTTCATGACTGAAAACCAGTCGCTTGAAACGCTCGCTCCAGACCGCGACAAAGTTTTTCACGATGCAATCCAGTACGCCGGCAATGTCTATCTGGCGCAAATTGTCAGCAAGAAGGAGCCGACCCCGTACGACGTGAACGACATTTTGTATGACTCGAGAATTCACAAGATATTCGGCAAGCTGATACTACTGCAAGACAGGACGAAAACGAAGAGCCACACCGATGTGCTCGTCAATTACGCTCTCAGGAACATGATGGTGGTTGACTTTGAAAGAGTGATGCGCGAAACCGATCCCAAGGCGCCGGCGGACAAAACGCCGAACGCGAAAAAGGCGTTTAAGTACAACGACAAAGAGCGCGCCGCGATCAAAGAAGCAATGGACGATCTGGTTAAGCGCAACATGGCGGCGATCTCGGTAAATAAACCTTTCGGAGTAGACATCGGCAAGAATGCGCCGGTTTCAAGAAATAAAATATTTAAAAATTTTATCAACATCGTCTCGATGGAAACCTCGAATCCGCTGATCGGCGAATATGTCGCCGGCGTGGGTTACGTTATGCCGGAGCTTCAACAAGACGACGGAACGATACGCGCCGTGGCGCCGGCTGTGGTTTTCGAGGGCCGAATGTATCTCCACATCGACCTTATGCTGGCCGCGAAATACCTCGGCATCGACAATAAGAAAGACATCCTGTTTTACGAAGACAGGATCGTGATGAAAAACTGCAAATTCCCCGGCCGGAAAAAGAAGGAATCGATAACGATTCCGTTGTTTGAAAAAGGCACGATGCTTGTGAACTGGGCCGGCACGTATCTGGAGCCTAATCAGTTCGTACACCGGAGCTTCCGCCGCGTGTACGAAGACGCTGTGAAGTACAACATCCTAACAAAGCAGGCGAAGGGCGAGCCGCTGAACCTGTTCGAACAGCAGAAGCTCGCGGCGATGACCAACAAGGATATCGCGCGAGTGAAAAAAGAAATCGAATTTTTCAACGGAAAGATAACGCTTACCGGATTGACCGCAGCCGATACGCACGATCTGAATCCGATCCCGTTCCATCCCCGCTATCCCCTCGTAGGAATGCACGGGAATCTTGTGAACACCATAGTTAACCGGCTTTTCATAAAGACTGTTCCCTTCTGGACGCTGTTTCTGTTCATTTTCGGACTGTCTGTCGTTATAGGATTCACCGGCGGGA
>Ga0172379_10001045_pt1 | contig 59662 bp, 64 predicted proteins | sample GrowelOW334metaG_FD_119756 | JGI IMG/M metagenome (GOLD analysis project Ga0172379, IMG submission 119756) | Groundwater microbial communities from an aquifer near a municipal landfill in Southern Ontario, Canada - Groundwater well OW334 metaG | ecosystem: Environmental > Aquatic > Deep... | reverse complement strand
GATAGAAGCATAACCTGAAGAAACACTTTTTAATTCATCAAAAAAATTACGCATAAGCTCCCGCAGAGGCATTTTCACAGAAATAGTAGAGCGGTTATCTCCGAAATTCTCTGTATCGCCTACTTCCCCCTCATGGTCAAAAAGAAGCTGCATAATATTGCCGACATATTGAACCGGAGTAATGATCTTCAGCTTAACCCAAGGCTCAAAAACATTCTCTATTAAACCATCGTCAGGAAAATGAAAAGGTGAATAAACTTTTTCTTTTTTTCCATTTTTTAATAAAACCTCGTAAGTAATAGAAGGTGTAGTAATAACCAATTCTAAATTAAATTCGCGCTTCAGTCTTTCGGTAATAATTTCCAAATGGAGCATTCCTAAAAATCCGCATCTAAATCCTCTGCCTAAAGACCCAGAAGATTCTTCTTCGTATGAAAATGCTGAATCAGAAAGTTTTAATTTTCCTAAAGCAAGTTTTAATTCCGCAAAATCATCCGCATCTTCTGGAAACACACTCGCCCACACCACAGGCAATGGTTGCATATATCCCTCAAATGCCGGCAAAGGATTTTTAGACATAGTAATAGTATCTCCGACGGATGCTATGCCGGGTTTCTTTATGCCAGTCACGATGTATCCTGTCTCTCCCGAGGAAAGAAAGTCACAAGGAGTTTCTTCTGGAGAAAAAGTCCCCACTTCAAGAGCAGTAAATTTCTCACCAGAAACTGCAAAAATTAAACTATCACCCTTTGCAACTTTTCCATCAAAAACTCGCACAAAAACTATGACCCCTCTGTGATTTGAGTATTTAAAATCAAAAACTAATGCGCGAAGCACCTCCTCTTTATTAAGGGGATGGGTAGGGGTCGGTTCTGGAACCCTTTTAATAACTTCTTGTAAAAGTTCAGGCACACCCTCTCCTGTACGTCCAGAAACAAGTAAAATTTCATCCGGATCACAATTTAAAAGATCTACCACTTCACCTCTTACCTCAGAAACTCTAGATAAAGGCGAATCAATTTTAGAAAGTACGGGGATTATTTTAAGACCCCCCTCTCGCGCCATAGAGAGAGTAGTAAGTGTTTGCGCTTGCACCCCTTGAGTCGAGTCAATCAGTAAAATAGAGCCTTCTACGGCCTTTAAAGCTCTAGAAACCTCATAAGAAAAATCTATATGACCAGGCGTATCAATAAGATTTAAAATATATTTTTGACCTTCCAGATCATATTCCATGCGAACTGGTTGCATTTTTATTGTAATTCCTCTTTCGCGTTCAAGATCCATAGAATCCAACACTTGATCTCTCATTTTTCGCGTTTCTATAGTATGTGTAATCTCAAGCATTCTATCTGCCAAAGTACTTTTACCATGGTCAATATGCGCTATGATGCTAAAATTTCTTATATTTTCTAATTTCATATTTTTAATCTAAAAATCCTCCCGCCTGAAGATCCCATAATTTTTTATAAAATCCATCTTTTTTATTTATAAGTTCATCATGAACTCCATCTTCGACAATTTTTCCCTTTTCTAACACAATAATCCTATCCATTTGTCTAATGGTGGAAAGTCTATGGGCGATAACAATAGTTGTTTTTCCAGCAATAAGTTTAGTAAGAGCATCTTGAATTAAAGATTCAGAATGAGAATCAAGTGAAGAGGTAGCTTCGTCTAAAATAAGAATCGGCGCATTTTTAATAATGGCGCGGGCAATAGCCACCCTTTGACGCTCTCCACCCGAGAGTTTTATTCCTCGTTCCCCTACATATGTCTCATAATGAAACGGTAAAGAATCAATAAATTCATCACAATGCGAAAGAATTGCAGCTTTTAAAACTTCTTCATCTGTAGCATTTCTTCTGCCATAACGAATATTCTCCATTAAAGTACGATGAAAAAGTACGGGATCTTGAGGTACAAAAGATATTTGTTCTCGAAGATTTTCTTGAGAAATTTTACTTATATCAATTCCGTCAATCATGATAGTGCCTGAAGGTATATTAAATAATCTCATTAATAAACGAACTAAGGTCGTTTTACCAGCACCAGATGAACCAACAACTGCAATCTTCTGTCCTTTTGGTATGGTTAAAGAAAAATTATCTAATACTTTATTATCATTATTCTTATAAACGTAGGTTACATTATCGAAAATAACTTCTCCTTTTATATTTTCAGCGACTTTTTCTACATTATCCCTAATTCCATATGGTTTATTTAATACAAGAGCCATTTCTTGAGCATCAGCAAAGCTATTATAAAAAGCACGAACAATGCCTCCAAAGCCCCAAAGACTATCTATTAAACGTATTAAATAACTTTGAAGTAACACTAGAAAAGGCAAAGTAACTAGAGAAAGTCTCCAGTCATTAAGCGCAACCCAAAAGACAATGAATCCAATAACAACTGAATAGAAACCCTGAATAGCGTTAAGACCTTCCCATAGATACCAATTAAAGACAATCGCTTTACGTTGTTTTTGAATCGTCTCCCCAGTGCGACTTTTTTCATAATTATGACCAGTAAAAATCTGGATTGAAGAATGATTACCAATAGCATCAGCTAAAACCCCTGTGGTTCTGGTATCGGCTAAAGCAGAAAGTACATCATATTTAATTTTATATCGAATATAAATAAACGCAGTCAATAAAAAAACCAAACAGAATATTCCTAAAATATAGGCGTATTTCGGAACCAAAGAATAAACGGCAAAAAAAGTACCAATACCACGAACGAGAAGCGGTAGTCCATCAGCAGTCATTCTGTCTGTTAATTTCTCAAAAGCACCAGCATATTTATTTATTTTTCTTGTTAATGATCCTCCAAAATTATTAGCAAAAAAAGAATGAGAATGTCCAATCATATAAGCAAAGGCCTGTTCTCGAAGGCCTGCCATCACTCCCGCTTCAAAATAAGAAAGACAAAATCCAGAAATTCTTGCAAGTGCCCAACGAATTAATCCTAAAATTAAAATTAAAATAATAATTGATTTAGCAATCGAAATAAGAGCAAAATTATTAGTGTCTAAGACGTCCCAAAGCTTCAAGAATTGAAGGGGAATATAAATATCAAGAATAGAAAAAAGTGTTGTGGAAACAAAAACACAAAAAAAGGAGAATTTAAAATTCCTAATTACTTGCCAATAATATTTAAGCACCAACCCAACATCTAAATTTGAATAATCTTTTTCCATATAAAAAAGGACAATTTATGCCCTATTTTTTATTCTAGCAGAAAAAACCCTTATTTCAAAGGGCTTTACAATCGTGAGTTATGTTTCGTAACTTTTATTCATCCAAAATCTCAAAATCATCTCCCTCTTGGGTAATAACTTTTCTTTGACGAATGAAATAAACCGCACTCGCACTAACTCCAATAAAAATAAAAGAAGCGATAGGAATAATAGGAATAGGTGAATTGTTTGAGCTTCCACTATTCATAACATCACTCTCCAAAACTGTAGCTCCTAAATTTTCTTCCAGTGATTGAACCGCTGGGAACACAACCCCTCCTAGCCTCCCCTTGTCAGGGGAGGAAGAAACTTCAGCAGAAAGTCCCCTTGATAAGGAGGATTTAGGGGATTGTATTCCTGCATTATAATCAGATATTAATTCACCAGTTCCAGAATAAAGTTTTAAATTGTTTTGATCGCCAAGAGTAAATCCAGTTATTTTACCAGAAATTATTACCTGTTTTTTAGACATAATCACGCTATTTTTGGGAAAAATAAAAATTTTTCCACTTGCATTAATAACCCAGTTTGAAATATCTATATCCGAACTGGCATTGTTTGAAAGTTCTATAAAAAAATCTTTTGCATCCCCTACCTTAGATATAGTAACAGTAGTGGAAAGAACTTTTATTATCATCTTGCTAGTAGCTTCAGGAGTTTTCGAAAAATTATTTTGATAGTATTCCAAAAATAGAACATACTCGCCTGGATAATAATAAATATGAGAAAATTTTTCAAAATTATTTATTTGTTCAAATGAACTGCCATCGCCAAAATTCCAAGAAGCTCTGCCAAGAACAACATTTTCATTAGAAAACCCTGAAACATTGGTTTTTATTTCAAGTGGTTGCCCGGTAAAAGCTAAAGCATTGGCTAAAATTTTTACTTTCATGGTTGAATTTTCAATTACTTTCGGTTGCACTACAGAAGAATTATCATTGGATACTGTGGTATCAGAATTCGAAGAAGAAGTTTCAGTTACTGGTACGGCAGATGAAGTATGATCTGTTATAAGAATGTTTTGACCTGAGACTGGGTTGGGGTTAACACAACCGTCTACATCTCCCCAACAAACCTTATCAACCACTTCCCCGTTTGAGTTTTTAAGTTGGATTTCGTTTGATTCCGTAAGTGTTAAATTTTCAATAACAATATCAGAATTCTCCATTTGAGTGCGAGAGATTAAAAAATAACTATTCGCGCCAATTTTTTTATTTTCAAAATAAGTTTTTGTGACTAAAGAAGTAAAACTGGTTCCAGTTTGTGTTTTTCTTTGTATATACCAGTTTGTTAAATCAACTTCAGAGCTATCTTGATTATAAAGCTTAATAAATCTATCTTCAATTGGTGATATTTTTACCTCATTTATAACCACCCCTGCATATACAAATCTAACCCCTAAAAAGAAAGAAACCAACACAAGAACTAAAATTAATTTTTTCATAAATTTTTTATAATATGTTACCCCGTAGTAGATTTTGGAAAAGTAAATTAGTAAATTTACATACTTTTGCACATTTCCAAAATTCACTACGGGGTGTTAGAATAATATCATGAACGAAAACAATAATAAAATAGATTTCCTTGCAATTGGGGATATCGTGATAGATGTTTTTATAAAATTAAAAGATGCAAGCATCCAAGGCACTCCGGACAATAAAGATTACAAGATATGCCTGCCTTTTGCTGAAAAAATTCCATATGAAGATGTTTTCATTCTCCCTGCTGTTGGCAATGCAGGCAATGTCGCCGTCGCAGCTGCTCGGCTCGGACTCCAAACTAAACTCGTCTCTAATATTGGTGATGATAAAGAAGGCGTAGACTGTTTGAATTCACTTAAAAAAGATGGGGTTGGCACAGAGCTAGTAAAAATAAATCCTGGAATAAAAACTAACCAGCACTTTGTTTTATGGTACGAAGCTGAAAGAACTATTTTAATCAAACATGAAATTTATCCATATGATTTGCCAGAATTTGACGAACCAAAATGGATTTATTTCAGCTCCGTGAACGAAACAGCCTTCCCTTTTCATTATGCTATTGCCGACTATTTAGATGCTCACCCAGAAACAAAATTTGCTTTTGAACCAGGAAAGTTTGAAATAAAATTAGGTAAAGAAAAATTGGAAAGACTTTATAAACACACAGATATGTTTTTCTGCAATGTTGAGGAAGCAAGAAAAATACTAGGACTTGATAATGGAGAGATTAAAGAACTGCTCGAAAAAATTCACGCCTTAGGACCAAAAAATGTGGTAATCACGGACGGACCAAAAGGCGCTTACACTTTTGATGGAATAGAATATTTATTTATGCCTCCTTACCCTGACCCAAAACCTCCCTATGAACGCACCGGCGCCGGAGATGCTTTTTCTTCTACCGTAGTGATTGCTACTATATTAGGTAAAACCATGCCTGAAGCTCTATCTTGGGCAGGCATCAACTCTATGTCTGTAGTCCAGGAAGTCGGAGCCCAAAAAGGACTCCTCACCAAAGAAAAATTGGAAGAATATCTAAAAAATACACCAGAAAATTATAAGGCTAGGAAAATATAAAATATCCTAATTGCCTATACTTTCAATAGCCTTTTGAAACTCTTCTATACTTTTTTCAATCATAGCTTTTAACTCTTCTTGAGATAATTTCCCCTTACCAAGGATAGAATTAATATCTTCTTGTATAATTTCTATATGTCCTTCCACTAAATCCTTTAAACTCGAACGGGTAAACGACGGATCTATAAAAATAGCAACATGAGGAAATAAAATGAACGCTATTCTCCCACTTATGGGTTTGTGTATAAAAAAATCAATCTTTCCTGTATATTCTTTCTCTGAAACATTAATTTCTACCTTACTTAACCCAAAAACATGCCAATCAGATAAAAACTTGTCTGATATTTTTATTTCTGGTTTTAATATAACTCCAATATCCAGATCTGTTTCTGTACTATTTCTTGGAGCATAAAAAGATGATCCCCATAAAACAGCGTACGCAACATCGTCTTTGTTTATTGTTCCTTCTGTTACTTTTTTAAGCCAATTTTCAAAATATTTTTTGGATATTGCGACCCTTTTTTCTAGCTCATTTCTTCCTTCCTTACCTTTCAATATACTTTCTTCCCATTTTTTATATTCTAATTTCTCCGAATCTTTTCCTAATTTCATTTCCTGATGCTGTTTCCATATATTATAAACATATTCCCTTCTTATCCATTCAGGAACAAGCTTAAACCAATCTCTAAAACGATTCGAGGGAATATTTTCTAAATCATTTAACTGTGAACTAACCTTCATTTTTTCCATACTTAAAATTCCTAATTAATCTTTATTTTTCCTCCCTAACACTTTCTTCGCTGCTTCTTTGATAGAATTTTTATCTAAACCATAATGCTCGATGAGTTCTTTTGGGGTGCCAGATTGACCGAATTGGTCGCGCACTCCGATGAACTCAATGGCAGTTGGATAATTTGCTGCTAAAACCTCTGCTACAGCCGAACCCATGCCCCCGGCTATTTGATGTTCTTCTACTGTCACTACCCTTTTGCATTCTTTTGCCAAAGCAATAATTGCTTCAGAGTCTATTGGTTTAATGCTAGACAAATTCATCACTTTTGTTTTTATCCCCTCTTTTTCTAATTCTTTAGCAGCAAAAAGTGCGTGCGACACAAGCCCGCCAGTAGCGATTATTCCTACTTGAGCTAGCCCAACATCAGGCATCCAATAAATTTCTGCTTTGCCTATTTCCACAGGAGTCTCCTCTGTAGTAATGATCGGCGTTTTTTCACGAACTAAGCGCAAATATGCGGGCTTATTGGTTTTCACTAGTGCTAACGTCATTTTTTTTGCTTCTATGGCATCACAAGGAGAAATTACGTCAATGTTCGGCATTACCCGCATTAAAGCTATGTCTTCAAGCGCTTGATGTGATCCGCCATCAGGACCCACAGAAATACCACAATGAGAGCCTACAATTTTTACCGGTCTATCATTATAAGCTATCGTTGTCCTAATTTGTTCCCAATTTCTTCCGGGAGAAAACATCGCATAAGAAGCACAAAAAGGAATCTTGCCCATGGCTGCCATACCAGAGGCCACTGTCACCAGATTTTGCTCTGCAACTCCGACTTGTATAAATCTATTAGGAAACTTTTCAGCAAATGAATTCATCTGCGTACTTTCCGTCAAATCCGCGCAAAGTCCTACGACATTGGGATCTGCCTCGCCCGCAAGCAACATACCCTGCCCAAAACCTTTTCGAATAGGCACTTGTTCAACATCGTCATTGAAAATTTTGGGATTCAATTTTAATTTTGGATTCAACATAAAAATAAAATAATTTTAAAATCTAATCGCGCGTAATTCTCTTAATGCCACCTCTCCTTCTCCTTTATTTGGAGCTTTGCCGTGCCATTTATAACTTCTTTCAAATTCCTTTACCCCTTTGCCTGGTATCGTATGCGCAATTATAACAGTCGGCTTTTCATAAATGGCTTGCGCTTCCTCCACTACTTCATTCAATGATCTAAAATCATGCCCGGAAACTTCTATCACATGCCAATTAAAACTCTTCCACTTTGCATGAAAAGGTTCAAGGGGCATTACATCTTCGGTGAATCCTTCAATCTGAATATTATTTCTATCGACAACTGCGATCAAATTATGTAATTTATTTTTCCCCGCAAGCATAATTGCCTCCCAGGTATTTCCTTCATCCATCTCTCCATCAGACATAAAACAATAAATAAATCTATTTTTACCTGCCCCGTAGGAAGCTTGCTTTCCTTCGGGGTCTTTTTGATCAATTTTATCTGCAAGAGCCATGCCAACAGCTTGCGAAAGACCAGAGCCAAGAGGCCCAGAAGAAGTTTCCACATAGGGTAAATATTCTCGATGAGGATGACCCTGAAGTCGAGTGCCAAATTTTCTCAAAGTTTTTAATTCTTCAACTGGAAAATATCCAGCATGCGCCATTGCCGAATATAATACTGGACAAATATGACCATTAGAAAGTACCACTCTATCCCGTTCTTCCCAAGAAGGATTTTTGGGATCATGTCGAAGAATATGAAAATAAAAAAGAGTAAAAATATCTGCCATACCGAGAGATCCAGCTGTGTGTCCACTCCCCGCTTCCACGAGCATCTCAATAATAGAAATACGAATATCATTCGCTTTCATCGCCAAATCTTTTATTTTTTTTTCAGACAAAAAAGCCATCTTGTAAATTATAGCAAACTAAGTTTGTAAATACTATTTTAAATAGATATAATTAAAGAAAATGATCAAGGTTTCTAAAATAAGAAAAAGGTTAGATAAAGAAAAAATCATAATCTTGGTTGATGGATGGCGCTCTTTTGAGTCTTTGTATTATTTAATACGAGAATCTATCCCAAATAAATATGGCTATATTCAATATGCTTATCCTAATAAAATATTATGTCCTGACCCCTTAAAAACGAAGCAAAACTTTCTTTATTTGATTAAAACTATCACAAAAGATCTTGAAAATTTAAATAAAAAGAAACCTCGATCTTTTTATCTATATGGGCAAAGCCTAGGTGGGCTATTTTGTATGATTATTTCAGATAAAATAAAAATAAAAAAAGTTATGCTCATTGTGCCAGGATACAATCTAGCTGAAGCTTTTTGGTTAGGTGAACATACCCAAAAATTAAAAAATGAAATGATCAAAAAACATCAAACAACGTTGCCAAAATTAAAAAAATGTTGGAAAACAATTTCCCCTGATTATTATTTCAAAAATAAAAGCCACAATACAGAGTTCAATATCATTTTGTCTAAAAATGACAAAATTATTCCAATTGCTAATGGAAAAAAATTGATAAAATTACTTAAAGAAAAAAATATCAAAGAGCATATTTCTTGGACACACCTACCTCATAAATTGGAAGCAATAAAAGAAGCACTTTTCATCAAAAACTTTAAAAATTGGCTCTCTTTATAAGCTCTCAAATTCTTCTATTGTTCCAATAATATCATCGGTATTAAAAATAGCCGAGCCAGCAACGAGTTTTGTTGCTCCTGCTTTAATTAAAAATCCCGCGGTAGTTTTATTCACACCAATATCAACCGCAATGGGTAGATCTGAATATTTTTCTCTCAAAATTTTAATGTTTTTATAAACCTGTTCGTCAAGTGGAATTCCCTTATGTCCAATTTTATCGTTTCCCATACATTGCACAAAATCTATGCAAGAAATCAATGGAAAAATTTTCGGAAGGGGTGTAGATGGATTTGTAGCGACACCTATTTCTATACTATCTCTAATATACATATCAATTCCTTCCAAAAAATGAAGGAAACTTTCAAGTTCCCCTACAGCTTCTATGTGAAAAATTATTCTTTTCGGTCCGAGCTTTGTATAAATATTAAAATTTTCCACAGCATCAGCCACCATCAGATCAAGCTCGAAATCAATATCTTCCCAAAAAGGCATCCCTTCTTGTTCATTTAAAATTCTTTGAAAATGCTCATCTGCTCCACCTCCAGAAGAAAATGGCCAAGTGCGAAAAGGTACAAAAATTCCATCACAAAGATCTATTTGCACCACAGGCACAACACTTCGCACTAAGGCAATTTTGTTTTTTAAATCTTCATAATCTTTTTCCAAAATTGCTGGAATTATTTCAACCATGATTTAATCTTCTTTATTTATATCTATTTTATCTATCTTTTCTAAACGACGAATATGTCTTTCTCCTCGACTATAAGGAGCGTTTAGCCAAAAGTTTACAATTTCAACTAAATCTTTCTCGGTGAAATATCGTGCACCCAAAGAAAGAACATTTGCATCATTATGCGCTCTTGAGCGGGCAAGAATACCAGACTCGTCTTCTACTACTGGAGTTGCTCTACCATAATAAACAATAGCTCTTACATAAGGAAATCTATTAGCTACTATTGCCTCCCCTTGTCCAGTACCACCGAGAATAATGCCTCTTACTTTTGTTGAATCATGCACGTCTTTTGAAACAGCTCGAGCAACTTTAGATATGAAATCTGGATAATCGTCATTTTCGTCATAATCATACGCCCCTTCATCTATAACCTCATGCCCTTGAGCTTTTAAAAAAACTACCAATGCCTCTTTTAATACATACCCCGCATGATCCGTCCCAATATAAATTTTCATGGTTTTATTATACTACTTTTTGAACTAAATCTTAATTTCTAATTTTCCCCCAAGAGCAGTTGATAATTTCTTTAAAAAAGAAAGAGTTGGGTTATATGCCCCAGATTCAAATCTGGCTATGGCAGGTTGCTTTGTGCCAAGTTTTTTTGCTAAATCTTTTTGAGACATTTTATTTTTTAATCTCATTTTTATCATTGCGCGAACAATAACAAACTCCGGCTCTAAGTCATTATAGGCTTTTTTAAACTTGGGATCTTTCATCCATTTTTTTCTCAAATCAGAATAAGACGTCATATCTTTTATTGATTTTTTTTGTTCCTTTTTCATACTTTCAAATATAACATATATGTTATATTAAGCAAGTGGATAACTAAAAAATACTTGCTTGCCTTCTTTGAGCTAAATCTAGCTCCCTCTTTGGTATCTTATCAGCTTTTTTTATAAAAGCATGAAGTAAAATAACACAATTTTCATGAAAACAATATATTACCCTGATAGGAATTTTGCCAGATATACGTAATTCAAAAAGTCCCCCACCCAAACTTTTGCTAAAAGGCATTCCTATTTCATTACCACAAAGCTCTAACATATCAAAAACCTGTACAACTTTACTCTTTGTTCCTTTTTCTAAATTATCTAAGAACTTATCTATGTCAGTTGTAAAGTTTTTTATTTCCATCCTAAACTAAATACTTTTATTTCTATTTTTAAACTTGCCGTAAATCCAGCCAAAAATAGATCCAATAAAAAAATACATTATAAAAGAATAAATAAATCTAGCAAAAGAATTTGAAAAGAGACTATTTAATTGGTCAAGAATTTTAGAATTTGGAAAAAAATCTGTGATAAATGGCAAATAAAAATGTTCTGTGTAAATACAAGCCGAATAAGATTTTGAACACACAACACTAGTCATTTGTATACATGACTTAGAACAAGCACCCCCATTAATTATAATAAAAAACAATGTAGAAATTGCGGTCCAAATTAAATAGATAATAATCACACTCAATATTCCGCCAATTAACCAATATTTTTTATTCATATTTTATTATTAATTATATAATCTTATTTTATTGTATTCCCTGTCTTAATGACATGATCTACTAATGTATAGGTATACCCCATTTCGTTATCATACCATGCCATCACTTTTACTAAATTACCTCCGACAACTCGAGTCATAGCAAGGTCTGCGATGGAAGCATAGTGACTTCCTAAAATATCAGAGGACACGAGGGGCTCTTCTGTAACTGAAAAAATATTTTTCCATCTATCTAAGTTAGATGCTTTTTTTAATATTGCATTTATTTCTTCGACATTTGTATTTTTCTTTGCAATAAATGTAACGTCTACGATTGATCCAGCTGGCACAGGCACGCGAATTGAAATACCATCAAATAAACCCGTCAAGGCAGGAAATGCCTCTGTCACAGCAACAGCCGCACCGGTAGAAGAAGGCACAATATTTTGCGCAGCAGCTCGCCCTTCACGCAAATCTTTTTTACTTGGCCCATCGACAAGTGCTTGAGAAGCAGTATACCCATGCACAGTATTTAAAATTGCTTTTTCCATGCCGATTTCTTCAAAAAGAATTGCAATAAGAGGACTAGCGGCATTTGTTGTACAAGAAGCATTCGAGGTAATGTCGCATGTGCCAAATTTTTCTTCATTTACACCCATTAAAATAGTCTCACCGTGAGCCAAACCAACATCCCCTTTTGACGGCGCTGAAATCACGACTTTCTTTGCTCCTTGATCAAGATGAAATTTCGCTTTTTCAAAAGAAGCAAATAACCCTGTGGACTCAACAACAACATCTATTTTTAATTCTTTCCAAGGAAGTTTTATAGTATCTTTTTCAGAAATAAATTTAACTGTTTTTCCTTCTACTACTAAATCGGTTCCAGAAATTTCTACTTTATGATTCCAATTCCTGTACACAGTGTCATGACGCAGTAAATAAGCCAAACTTTCTATTGAACCCAAATCATTCACTGCCACGATTTCAATCTCAGGCCGATCCCAAGCAAGCTTTAAAAAAGCTCTGCCAATCCTCCCGAAACCATTAATCCCAACGCGTATTTTTTTCATAATTATATTGTACCAAAAACAAAGAAAACAACAAAGTTCAAAATTCTTGAAACATAACTTTTCGTAGGGGTTTCGAGGCTGTCGAGCCGAGAATTTCAGGATTTTTTAAGCTTCAAAAAATCCGTACCGAAGAAAAGTTTATGTTTCAAGAATTCATGTTATCATTAAAAAATGGAAAAAGATACAGAAACAAAGTTTATACACCTCCACACCCACTCCCACTATTCCCTTTTGGATGGGCTTTCAAAGCTTGAAGATTTAGTAGATCTCGCAAAAAAATTAAAAATGCCAGCTCTAGCCATTACCGACCATGGCAATATGTATGGAGCTATTGAGTTTTATAAATTAGCTAAAAAAGCCGGAATCAAACCTATTCTCGGAGTAGAAGCTTATATGACAGCTGGTTCACGAAAAGATAAAAAAACAGAAAATGGAGGAGCTAAACGTTTTTATCACCTCACCCTCCTGGCAAAAAACTTACAAGGTTATAAAAATTTGATGAGGCTTGTAACTATCTCAAACTTGGAAGGATATTATTACAAACCTCGAATGGATAAAGAAATACTTAGGCAGTACGGAGAAGGAATAATCGCTCTTTCTGGATGTCTCGGCGGAGAACTTGCTCAAGCACTCATGAACAAAGATGAAGAGAAGGGAGAATTGATAATAAAAGAATATCAAGAAATTTTTGGAAAAGAAAATTATTTTCTAGAAATTCAAAGACATCCAAAATCACCCAATGATGAGGAAGTTCACAAAAAAATCATTGCTCTTGGAAAAAAATTTAAAATTCCTTTAGTAGGGACAATAGATTCACACTATCCTTGCCATGACGACCGCAAAGCGCATGAAACCTTGCTCGCTATCCAAACAAATTCCGACATAAAAGATGAAAATAAATTTACTTTTGGCGAAGATGATTACTTTTTTGTAAACACCGAGCAGGCAAAAGAACTTTTCAAAGAAACACCAGAAGCAGTGACTAATACTATGAAAATAGCCGAGATGTGCAATTTGGAATTAGAATTAGGCCGTTGGGTTTTCCCTGATTTTAAAATACCCGATGGAAAAAATCCTGATGAAAAACTGCGAGAACTTACTTATGCTGGATTTAAAAGACTCAATTTAAAAGAAACTCCAGAAATCAAAGAAAGAGTAGAGTACGAACTAAAAGTTATTCGCGATAAAGGATATTCTCCATATTTCTTAGTAGTTGGTGATCTCTTAAATTATGCCAAAGAAAATGGTATTTTAAGCGCTATTCGAGGTTCAGTCGCAGGATCAATGGTTACTTACCTTTTAGGTATTACTAATATAAATCCTATTGAATACAAACTTCCTTTTGAGAGATTTCTAAATCCATTTCGTCCTTCACCTCCTGATATAGATATGGACTATGCCGATAATAGACGGGATGAGATGATTGAATATGTAAAAAGAAAATATGGGGAAGATAAAGTTGCTCAAATAGGAACTTTCGGCACAATGATGGCCAAAGGTGCTATCCGCGATGTCGCTCGAGCACTCAGCTACCCCTATGCGATTGGAGACAGAATCTCAAAGATGATTCCACTCGGTTCCCAAGGGATGCCCATGACCATAGACCATGCGATGGAAATAGTACCAGAGTTGAAAGAAGCTTACGAAAAAGAAAAAGATACAAAAGAAATAATAGATCTCGCGAAAAAATTAGAAGGCTGTGTCCGGCATATTTCTGTGCATGCAGCTGGAGTTGTTATCGCTCCTCGTCCAATCTATGAATATATGCCAACCCAATTTGACCCAAAGGGTGAACGAGATAATGGAAAAATAATTACCCAATATGATATGTATAGTGCGGAAGATGCAGGATTACTTAAATTCGACTTCTTGGGGATTAGAAATTTGGCTATTCTTTCTGATGCAATAAATTTAGTAAAAAAATTTTATAACATAGATATAGATATAGAACGTATTCCGCTTGATGATAAAAAAACTTTTGAACTTTTAGCAAATGGCCAAACAGAAGGATTGTTTCAATTAAACGGTAGTGGTATGACAAGATATCTTAAAGAATTAAAGCCTACTTCAATCCATGACATAAATGCAATGGTCGCACTTTATCGTCCAGGTCCTATGGAATCAATACCAGAGTATATAAAACGTAAAAACAATCCCAGTCTCGTAAAATATTTAGATCCACGAATGAAAAAATTTTTAGGGGAATCCTATGGGCTCATCGTTTATCAAGATGATTTGCTTTTCTCGGCTATAGAACTCGCCGGCTATAACTGGGAAGAAGTAGATAAATTTCGTAAAGCTGTCGGTAAAAAAATCCCAAAAGAAATGGCTAAACAGAGAGAAAAATTTACTAAAGGCATAATAGATAATGGTCAGACGCTAGAATTTGCCGAAAAACTTTGGAAACTTTTTGAACCATTCCAAGCATATGGTTTCAATAAAGCGCACGCAGCTTCGTATGGAAAAGTAGCCTACCAAACAGCTTATATGAAAGCGCATTATCCTGTTGAATATATGGCCTCAATCCTAACGGCTGAATCTGGTGATGTAGAAAAAATCTCAGAAATAATAGAAGAGTGTAAAAAAATGAATATTCCAATCCTCCCACCGAACATCAATGAAAGTTATGGGGGTTTTACTTGCCTTCCACACGAAAAGGATACAAAAATAAATAATAAAAATAAAAGTGAAAAAATTAGATTTGGATTTTATACTATTAAGAATTTAGGCACTGATATTTCTAACGCAATAATAAATGAGCGAAAGAATCCACCAGCTGGCGGAGGAAAATTTAAATCAATTAACGATTTTTTGAATAGAATAAAACATAAAAATTTAAATAAAAAATCAATGGAATCATTAATTAAATCTGGATGTATGGATGACTGGGAAGACCGTGGAGTGCTTCTTGCTAATTTAGAAGGAATGCTGGAATATAATCATGAAAATTCTAGACAAAACGAAAACCAAATTTCTCTTTTTGGCGGTGTTGCTTCTATCAAGGCTCCAGAATTTAAATTACAAACTGCCCAAGCTGCCACTCAGGCGGAAAAATTACTTTGGGAAAAAGAACTTTTAGGACTTTATATTTCAGGACATCCACTTGACCGTTTGCGTGAAAAACTAGAAAAAAGAACTGTCAATATTAAAAAAATAAAAGAAGAATTCGGCAACGGAATGCAGATCACCATCGCAGGAATTATAGAAGTTTCTAGGCAAGTAGTAACAAAAAACAATGAACGTATGGCATTCCTTAAAATTTCAGATTTGACTGATTCTATAGAAGCCGTTGCTTTCCCATCTCTATTCAAAGAGTCAATAGATATCCTAGTTGTTGAAAAATGCATAGCTCTTTCTGGAAAAGTCTCCAATAAAAACGGAGAAAAAAGCATCATCATAGAAGCGGTAAAGGAAATCTAATTATAGAGAGACATTGCTTTTTCTTTGCTTTCGGTAAAAATCATCTCTACTGCTTCGGCAACTTTTTTCGAAAGTTTTTTTAATGTTTCTAACTCTGATTTTTTATATTCACCAAGCAAGAAATTTAAAACTGCTTTCTCCCCTTTTGGTTTTTTTACTATACCCTTCGGAGTTGCTGGTGAAATACCAATCCTAATCCTCAAAAATTCTTGTGATTTTAATTTTTTAATAACTGATTCTAAGCCATTGTGTCCGCCAGAACTTTTATTAAAAGAAATTTTCATTTTACCTATTGGTAAATCAATATCATCATAAATCACCACGAGATCTTTTAAATCTTTTTTTGATTTAATTAGGGGTGCAACAGCTTTTCCAGAATTATTCATAAAAGTATCTGGTGTAAGAAATTTTATCTTGCTGTCTGCTAGCTTTTTCTCAATCATCCCAACCAAAATCCGCCCAGTATTATGTCTGGTGTTTTCGTATTCTTTTCCTGGATTTCCTAACCCTACTACTAATTTCATGTTTTAATAATAGCATAGATAAATAAATTCACCCAAATATATTACCCAACAAAATACACCATCATGTCAAGGACATTGTATGCTATATTATAACAATGGAAGAACAAATATTAGATAAAAAAACAAAATGGCAATCATTTTGGGAGCTAGTGCGTTTTGCCTTTATAGCATTAATTATCGTCGTCCCCATCAGAGCTTTTGTCGCTGAGCCGTTTATAGTCTCAGGAAGTTCTATGGTACCAACATTTACAAACGGAGATTATCTAATTATTGATAAAATATCTTATGAATTAGGTAATCCAAAAAGAGATGATGTAGTAGTTTTTCGATACCCAGGAGACACGACAAAATTTTTTATTAAAAGAGTTATTGGTCTACCAAATGAAACAGTGGATATAAAAGGCAATGACGTAACTATCACAAATAGTGAACATCCAGAGTCCTTCAAACTTGACCAGCCTTTTGTAAAAAATATTTCAAACAACGAAGAGCATATTGTATTAAAAAATGATGAATATTTTGTAATGGGTGACAATAGAAGCGCTAGCTCTGATTCAAGAGCTTGGGGACCAGTAAAAAAAGAGTTATTAACAGGAAGAGCATTCTTACGTTTATTGCCAATAAAAAAAATAGATCTGTTGCCTGGTAATTACCAACAGATAGTGCTTTAAGTGCTTTCTATGAAAAATATGAAAAAAACAAATAAAAATAAAACGATAGAGATATCCTCGTCTAAGGGAATGAGAGATTTAATGAATGAAGAATATTATTCTTTCCAAGGATTTTTTGAAAAAGCACAAGAAGTGGCAGTGCATTATGGCTTTAAACCAATAGATACTCCGATGTTAGAAAATGAAGAAATCTTTTCTAGAACAATCGGTCTTGGAACAGATATTGTAGATAAAGAAATGTATACTCTGAAAACTAAAGGCGGAGATCATTTGGCACTTCGACCTGAACACACTGCTCCCTTAATGCGCGCTTATATAGAACACGGAATGCAAACGCTACCTCAACCTGTAATGTTTTATCAATATGGTCCGGTCTTTAGACACGACAAACCTCAAAGAGGACGCTATCGACAATTTTGGCAATTTGATTTAGATTGCCTTGGCAATGATAAAAGTATTATGGATGCGTTAGTAATAAAAGTAGGTATGAGTATTTTAGAAGAAGCAGGGGCCTCTAATCTAACAATTGACATAAATTCAATCGGTGATAAGGAATGTCGAAATATATATCTTAAAGAACTTACAAATTATTACAAAAAACACATAAACAACTTGGGGGCAATAGATAGGGAGCGTTTAAAAACAAATCCGCTTCGGATTTTAGATTCAAAAGACCTTAAAACAAAAGAGATTAATGAGAATGCCCCTGATTCAATTTCTTTTCTTTGTGCTTCATGTAAAAAACATTTTAAAGAAGTGCTGGAATACTTAGAAGAAATGAACATATCTTACAATGTAAATAAAAATTTAGTACGCGGAATTTCTTATTATACTCGTACTGTTTTTGAAATTATTGAGCAAACAGGCAATGAAGAAAATATTCCACTAACATTGGCTGGTGGTGGACGTTATGATTATTTAGCTCGCCAAATGGGAAACAAACGTGATGTGCCGGCAGTAGGAATATCTATCGGGGTAGATCGAATAATCGCGTCAAGTTGGTATAAAAAACTTTCGCCTCGCATCTTAAAGAAACCAAAAATTTATTTTATTCAATTGGGTCCTGAGGCAAAACTAAAAAGTTTAAACATTATTGAAATATTGCGCAAAGCACGCATACCTATAACCCAATCGCTCTCTAAAGATAGCCTTGGATCTCAATTAGCTATTGCTGAAAAGCTCTCTATCCCCCATGCTATAATCTTTGGATTAAAAGAGGCTCTTGATAATTCTGTCATTGTGCGAGATATGTCAAACAGATCACAAGAAACAGTTAAACTAACTAAGCTTTTGGAATATTTAAAAGAACTAAAATAAAAAAACCAAATGAAGAAAATTCTTCAGCAAAAAGAAAAGGTTTTACGCAAACAGGCAAAAGAAATACTAGTAAAAGAAATTACGACTCCTAAAATAAAAAAAATTTTAAAAGAAATGTCTATGGCTCTCAACAGTCAAGATGACGGTGTGGCTTTAGCCGCGCCACAGATCGGATATAATTTACAAATTTTTATTGTTTCTGGAAAAATTTTTCACAAAGATTTCATAAGAGGAAAAGATGAATTAAAAAAAATTGATAAAAAGGAAATACCTAAAGATTTAATTTTTATCAACCCAAAAATTTCAAAACTATCCCGCGCGAAAGAGTGGGTGCCAGAGGGATGCCTATCTGTTAGATGGCTCTATGGCAGTACTCTTAGGTCAAAAAAGACAACCATTACTGCTTATGATGAAAATGGCAAAAAATTCACTCGTGGTGCCTCTGGACTCCTCGCCCAGATCTTTCAACACGAGACTGACCATCTAAACGGCATACTCTTTATTGATCATGCAAAGGATATCAGAGAAGAATTGCCAAGGTAATATATGCAAAATAAAAACTTAAAATTTGTATTTTGGGGCACACCGGATGTAGCCTCTGAGACACTGGAGATTCTAAAAGAAAATGGTTACATACCATTGCTTATTGTGACTTCACCTGATAAAAAACAAGGACGAAAAATGATTCTCACTCCCCCATCAGTAAAAATTTGGGCAGAGAAAAATAATATTCGATATATTCAACCAGAAAAATTAAATATGGAAGATTTTAAAAAAAATACTGATTTATTTATCGTTGTTGCTTATGGAAAAATAATACCAGAAAATATACTAAATATTCCCAAATTAGGTTCTATTAATATACATTACTCATTGCTTCCAAAGTACCGCGGAGCATCTCCAGTAGAATCTGCAATTTTAAACGGGGATACAGAAACTGGTGTTACTATTCAAAAAATGAAATATAAAATAGATTCAGGAAATATTATAACGCAAGAAAAAGTATATATATTACTTGAAGAAAAAACATCAGATTTACGCAAACGCCTAATTAAAATCGGGGGAGAACTTTTAGTAAAGATTTTGCCAGATTTTATAAATGGAAAAACTAAAGAAACTATCCAAAATGAAAATGAAGCAACTTTTAGTAAAAAAATTAAAAAAGAAGATGGGTTACTGAATTTAAGTGAAGATGCAATAAAAAATTATAATAAATTCAGAGCCTATGCGCTATGGCCTAGAACTTTCTTTTTTAAGAATAATAAAAGGATAATTATCACAGATGCTGTATTGGAAAACAAACAATTAATAATAAAAAAAGTTTTACCAGAAGGCAAAAAAGAAATAAAATACGAGGATTTTATAAAAACTAGTACTTCGAAGTAAAAGGATTTCTTTTAGAAAGACCTTTGAGCATTTTTTTCACACTAGTAGCTCCGCGTTTATAAAGGGTTTGCTCCCGATCTTTATTTTTACTAATTTCACTAAAAAGAATTTCTCTCACTTCATCTACTGCGCTGTATAAATCTTCGTTATCACTTTCGCTAAAAAATTCTTTTCCATCTATTCTAATCATACAACTAGCATGAAAAATCTCACCCGCCTTATGATGATTAGTAGTTTTAACCACTTCAAAATTTACCATCGCTTCTCCCTTCCCTGCTTCAATACCAGAAAGTAATTTCTCTAAGTTTGTAACTCTTTTAAACACATAGTCTTTAATGGACTCCGTCAACTCGATACCTTTTCCCTGTAAGTTTATCTTCATTTTTTAATTATATCTCGAGTGAGAGCTCTAAGCAATATGCTAAGTTCTATCGTTGCCACTCCGACGACAGTATCCGCTCCCCCATAATATATGTAAAGCAAACCGTCTTTCTCAACCATGCCACAAGGAAAAACAACATTATTTACTATACCGTTTTTTTCATACGGTTCTTCAGGTTCAAAAATAGGATCAGAAGTGCGAGAAAGAACTATTTCTGGATCAAGAAGATCAAGCAAAACAGCCCCAATCCGGTAAGTATTATGATTTTTTGAAATTCCATGGTAAAGAAGCAACCAGCCGTATTTTGTCTTTAAGGGTGGCGCAGAAATTCCCACTTTGGCGTTGTCCCATTTATTTATTCTAGGTCCTATAATCCTAATACATTTTCGGATAGTTTCTCGATTAAAATCAAGCGACTTTAAATAATCCCCGCATATTTCATTCCCCACTCGATGTAAAACAAAATATTTCCCATTTGTTTTTTCAGGAAAAATACAGGTGTCTTTATCATCAAAACCTTTGGGAGTGATCAAAATAGGTTTTTCCCATTGCCAATTTTTCTGTAAAAAATTCTTTTCTGTAATAGAGGTAATGGCAACCCGCGCAGGACCAATACCGTCAAATGCTGTGTAACACATATAAATATTTTTCCCTATTTTTGTTAACCGCGGATCTTCACAACCAGAATTTCCTCCAGCAATTTTTTTTAATTCAAAATTTTCTCTTGGAACATAAGCCGGTAGCGCCTGTCTCTCATTGATTAAAAAACCATCTTTGCTAGACGCATAACCAAGAGAAGAAGTATTGTCATCTGAAAGCGCCCGATACAATATATGAATTGTATTTTTTATCCTCAAGGCAGCTGGATTAAATGCAGCCTTGGATTCCCATGGATGCGTTTCATTTTTGGTAATAATAGGATTTTTAGCATAGCGTTTGAAATGCCATCTAGCAGATGTTTTCGGAAGCATGGTGCCCATAAGATCAGTCATATTCACATGAGCCATACAGGTCGTCGTATCGGCCGCTCCATAATAAATAGAGAGGGTATCTTTTTCTAAAATTGCCCCAGAAGGAAAAACTATATTAGGAACATGCCCTAAAAGTTCATATGGCTCTCTCGGCACCAATATAGGACCATTTGTCCGCCCAACAATTTTTAGAGGATTTTTTAAATCAAGAAGCACCGCTTCGATGCCAAATATGCGATTAGCGTTTTCTCCTCCTCCAAAATAATTTTGAATATGGGAATATAAAAGGAACCAACCATGCGGAGTATAAATAGGAGAAGCGCCTACTTCAATATGGTCAGTAGGGAATCTTTTTAAATCAAGAATATTTTTATCTATATTCACATACCATTTCTCCCAAAATTTTTGATTCCACAAATCCTCTATTTTATCAACTTGCGCAATGGCAATTTTTGACGGAGGCATATCTGTATTTACAGTTACAATTACCGTGATTTTGCCATTTATACGCTTTGGAAAAAGGGTCATAGCTTTAGCGTTAAAGGGTGTAATTAAATGACGTTCGTCGATTTTCTTTAAATCCTTTGAAATTGCCAGAGCAACTTTAATGCCACTCGCATCAAATGGATATGTGGAAAGAGCCGTATAAAATGTGTAATAACTTCCTTCAAAAAAAGTAATGCGAGGATCTTCACATCCATATTTTTCCCATTCCTCTATGGGTTCAATAAACGGCACACATTTTTCAAAATGAGTTTTGTCTTTGCTGGTTCCTAGACCAATAATGGAAATCTGCTCTGGTATGCGTAGTTTATCTGGAGCTCCAATAGCGCGATAAGCGCCATAAAAAGTCTTGCCTTTTTTAATAACACTCATATTAAAAGTAGCAAAAGATTCCCAGTAATGGTCTCGATATGGAAAAAGAACCGGATTATGATGTGATCTTTTAGTAGCGTACATGAGTTAAATTTTTATTTTTAATTTATTCTTTTTCATCTCTGTAACACTTGAATGCACTAACTCATTTAAGAATTTATCTAAATTCGCCGTAGCTACACAAGAAACTTTGTCTGCGCCACCATAGTACACAAATAATTGTCCGTCTTTGATAATTGCTCCACAAGAATATATTACACCAAACTTATATCCCTCATTCTCATACCACTCTTCTGGCTCAAGAATTGGCTGATTAGAACGATAAAGAATCTTAGTTGGATCTTTAATATCTAAAATCATTGCACCAATTCTGTACCTATCTGGATTTTTATGATCCATAGCGTGATATAAAACAAGCCATCCATATTTTGTTTTAATAGGAGAAGGACCGACACCACGAAACCAACTATCCCAACCCCTCGTCTCATCTACTGGCCTAGTATTGTTACTATTTATAAATTTTTCGCCATCGAGCTCATCTAAGCTATCAAAATAATCAATAAGAATTTTAGGAGCAAAGCTGTGCAATATTGCGAATTTTCCATTTATTTTTTCTGGAAAAAGCACCCAATTTTTATGTATTTGTCCTGGTGGAGAGATTAGAACAGGTTCTTTCCAGTTCCAACGTTTAGCTATAAAATCGTCTAAGCTAATAGAAGTCAAAGCCATTCGTAACGATCCCCAACCATCAAAAGCTGTATAAATCATATATACCGTATTACCTAAGAGTGTTAAGCGAGGATCTTCACAACCACCACCCCATCCACCACCTGAAGAATAATTTGATAATTTAGTTTTGGGATCTTTTTTTACTGCCACTTTTCCTTTTTGGAAATAAGCCAGTTCTTTAGAATTTTTATCAAAAAAATAACCATCAGAACTTTTAGCGTAACCCATTACGGAAATATCACTATCCCCAATCGCTCGATAAATAACATGAATTTTCCCATCATGATAAATAGCGCTAGGATTAAATGTAGCTTTTGATTCCCAATATGAATGATCCTCTGGTTCAATAATCGGATTCTTTTTTGACCTCTCTAAATTAAGAGGAGTAATTTTTTTAGTAGTTTTTTTTACTACTGTTTTTTTCTTAATAGTTTTTTTTACTATTTTCTTTTTCACTACAACTTTTTTCTTTATAATTTTTTTATTTTTTAACACGGCCATATTTATCTTCTAATCTTACTTGATCTTCTTCATTAAAATCCCCATAGCATATTTCTAAAATTTGCACGTGATCATTTTTTGTTTCAACTCGATGTTTTTCCAACCTTGCGACCATAAATTCATCACCTGGCTTTGCTTTTATTTTCTTTTTGCCAATAATTACAACGGGGTGACCAGAAAGAATTACCCACAATTCTGCTCTATGATTGTGATATTGCCAACTCCATGAACTATTTGGCCTAAAATAATGAACTTTAACCGTAGTGTCTTCATTTTTTGTGAACTGATTAAAATATCCCCAAGGTCTTTTTATTGTAAACGTTTTAATTTTTCTTTTTACTGACTTCATTTTTTTATTATACCCTGTAGTGAAATTTTTTCAAAATTCTACTACGGGGTTATATAACTTAATAATCTTTAAGCTAATTTAATAAATTACTGATCCTAAAGTTTTAAAATCTTCTGCATTAGCTCGTCTGCAGGAAGAAACTTACCTTTTAATGGAACATAAAATTTCCCCTCTACCCTGCTTTTATCAGCCGATACAGGCATCCCGCTTTCTTCTAAAAGTTCTTGGTCATTGTAATTATCCCCTATGGCCATCACATTTTCTTTCTTTAATTTAAAAAGTTTCATCGCATGTCTCAAGCCGAGAGCCTTTGTTTGGTCTTCTTTAATCAAAACATCATACGCTTCACCATTCCAAAGAGTGACAAGATTTTTATCACTTTTAACCACGTCTTCAATTTCTTTGATTTGTTTTTTACAATGAATTGTTATAATAAATTCTTTTGGTTCAAATCCTTTAAAATTTTTATTTTTTATTGATACTTTTTTTAATTTAGGTAAGATATCTTTTAAACGTTCAAAACTATTGATATGTTGGTAGATTTTCCCTTTGTACCAAGTAGCGCTACCGCATTCATAAGTAAGACTAATAAAAGGTAAGATGTCTCGAAACATTTCTTGAAGCATATACAATCCTCTTCCAGAACTGATATTTATTAAAAATCCCTTCTTGTGTAATTTTTTAATTTGTTCTATTTGTTTTTGTGCAATAACTTTCGTTTCAAGGATGGTTGTATTTCCAACTTGTTTTATTTTTGTCCCCCTTGGCACTATCACCCCATCAACGTCAAAAACAACTAATTTAATTTTACTGATATCTTTTTTGGACATCTCGTTTAAAGGTTTCATTTATTTTTTCCCGCCACGGCGGGCAGGCTTTTTAATTTTAGCTTTCTTTACTAAATCAGACGAACTTTGAACTTTTCCACCGTGCCCTACGTTGTATACCATATTGATACCAAGCTTTTTATGTATTTCCCTTTCTTTATACAATGAAGAATCTGGGTTATTTGCGTCTTTTTCATCTCTGTCACCGCCATTAACAAAAATATGAGGCTTAATTTCAATTAAACCCATGCATACACTCATATCTTCGGGATCTTCTGGGTGATTGCTTATCATAACTCTGTCAACTGCATCAAATGCTTCAATGATTTCTTTGCGTTCGTGTTCGGGCATAAATGCAAAACCCTTCTTCTTTTTCAGCCAATTATCATTATTCAAATACACAACCAATTCATCACCTAATTTTTTTGCTTCATTGAACATCCGTACGTGACCAATATGCACTGGATCAAATCCTCCGCTAACCATCACTACCTTTTTTTGTTTTTTAGATTTTTTTATTGAAATTTTCTTTTTCATAAATCTAATTTAAAAGAAATCTAAGCGTAGACACTACGCGTATCTTTTTAAATTCAGGAGAACCAGGATCTTTATCAGAAATATCAAAAACACCTTGATTCCCGCGAGCCACACTTCCTAAACGAGCGCCGGATTCCTTGGCAAATTGCGCGGCTGTATCTTTTGCATTTTTAATGGCTTCAGCTAGCATTTCTGGCTTTACGCTATTTATATCTGAAAATTCAAAAACAATGGAATTCTGACTCATTGTAATTCCTTTTTTAACTAAAAATAAAGTATCTTTAGAAGTAGATTTAACTAAATCAACTTTTTTTGTATAAACAGATAATTGGGTGCTGGAATTATATCTAAATAATGAATCCTTGTATGTATCTTGATATATATTTACCGGAGCCACGTTTATTTCTGAATCTTCAAAACCTTTGCTTATGAGAAATAATTTGATGGTATCAATATTAGTTTGAATGCTCGCATACAATGAATCCACATCATTTGATTTAACATCAAAATTAATTGACCAAATTGCCACATCAGCTTTCACTATTTTCTCTGACAAACCTTTTACTTCGACATAAGACTGATTTTTGGAAAAATTCCGCGCAGCAAAAAAACAAAGAATAGAAAAAACCAAAAACACTCCGCCAATAATCAAAACCCAATTGTTTTTTATGTTTTCCATAATGACTATTATACCACCTTCAAAAAGAAAAGGTAAATAAAAACACTCATGGTAATAAACACTATAACAACTTCACAAGAACCAATTCTTGCGAAACACTAACCTTTGTTTGAAGTTTTTCTGAGAGCCCTCTTCGCGATCATTACTCTCTTCACAGCTAGACGTTTTGCTGTCTTGTGTGAACGTCTTGATTTATTTTTTGGACTAAGGGTGGTTCCTCTTTTTGCCATAAATTTTATATTATCATTATTAATAAATTAATTTTTAGTATACCCCAGAGTGAAATTTTTAGCAAAATTTAATATCCTTATATTCCCGCCACTCCGAGCAACTTTCCAATACTAAATGTTACCGCCATTGCGAGCATCCCACCGAATACTACACGTATAGTAGCTTTTATTTTTTTCGCTCCCCCAGCATAGGCACTGAGCGTTCCAGTAATAATTAGAGCAATTAGAACACCGAGAAAGGTAATAGGAATCCGCCATGTGGCAGAAGGAGTAAGAATCATAACAAGAGGAATTATAGCTCCACAAACAAAAGCAAGTGAAGATGCATAAGCTGCGTGCCATGGATCTATAAGATCATGGGGATCAATACCGAGCTCTGCGTCAAGGTGCGCTACTAGTGCTCCATGATTAGTGAGTTCTTCTGCCACCTTTTGCGCAATAAGAGGAGATAATCCTTTTTTGATATAAATTTCTACAAGCTCCTTAAACTCAAACGTCGGGCTATTAATATGTTCTTGGCGCTCTTTTTCTATGAGAGCTTTTTCACTATCACGCTGAGAGCTGACAGACACATATTCACCCACACCCATCGAGATTGCTCCAGATACTAGACCGGCTATTCCAGCAGTTAAAATAAAACTAGTTGAATTAGAAGCTCCAGCCACACCGACCACCAAGGCAGCAGTAGATACAATGCCATCATTGGCACCCAACACAGCCGCTCTTAAACGATTTAATTTTTGTCCCGACTTTTTCTTATGTGGCTCTTGTTTTATAGAATTTTGTATAATTGTCATACATATTTATCTGAATAGCATAATTTAAAATCAAACATTATAAATAAATGGAATTAACAACAAAAAATACAAAGGTGTATTTCTATAGATTAATTAAAAATAAAATATATTAAACAGTCGGCTCTTTTTTAAAAACCTTCGAAATAAAATATATTGCAGTGATGATAAACAATACCCACCATAACCACATTAAACCAATAAGATAATCATAAAAATAGAGACCCAAAATAATACCTAAAGATAATAAACAGATTTTTATTAAACTTACTTCCCACCACTTAAAACTCCATGTTCTAAATATTTTCATATTTTTTTATTAAAGCTAATAATAGATAAATTATAATCTTTTTAATATAAATTTTGAATTCCTAAAATATCACCACTTGTCAAACTATCTTTTTTAGTTTCAGTTGTTGAACCATAGCCATACATAGTGTTATTTTGAAAATCATTAGTATATTCATCATCTAACCCCATAGTATGACCCAATTCATGTGTTAGGATATTTTGTGCGTCATACACACCTTGATAAGCGCAAGTCGTTCCTGCCGGAGTAGTAGTCCAAGTATCTGAATTTGACCAAGCCCAAGTAAACTTATTATTCATAATAGTATCAACTTCAGTTGCTATTCCAGAACTATACCAAATATATGAAACTGCTAAGGCAGAACCTGGAGCTCTTCCCCAAGTGATAATATTTTGTCTATCGTATTGAGCTTTATTTACATTAATATTAGATCCTCGACTAAAAATTACTTTACCTCCTGCTACGTTTTGCCAAGCCCCATAAGCTTTAGAAGCAATTAAAGACAAGTTAGCAGAGCCAACAGATACTGGGACAGATGACAGATTTAATCGGTAAGTCCAGGTGGCTGGCAACTTCCACCCAGCATCTTTTACTTCCGCAGATGAATTTGTGTCAGCAAGAGAACAAACAAGAGTAGGAGTAGGAGTAGGATTTGGTTTAGCACGATAAACAAAAACACGTAACTTCACATTTGGATGATCTTTAATATTGTAAATACCTTCTTCTTCAGGAAGAACTCCGTTTATTTCCACCTCTTGTTTTTTATCTGATTTAGCTGTTGCTAAATTTGCGACACAAGTTAAAACTAAAACAAATAAAATAAATATAAAAATTGAATATTTTTTAAACATAAAAAATAATAAAGTTATTTAATAAATAAAAGTCGACAGTTAAAAATCCTCATTTACACTTTGATTATATCATAAGTTCGTAATACTATATGATATATCAAAATAATCCTTACTAAATAAGGTTAATAACTTTGCTTCGGCATAAATAGAATTCAAAAAATCAATCCTCGGTATTAAATATTGGATAACCTATGCTTTTTACTGATTCACTCCTTATAGCATCAAAATCTAAATCTAATAATTCCTTAGCAGAAGGAGCTTTGGGATTGCCAGGTTTAATAGCAAGTATAATAGAATTTACAAACACCCCAAAATCATCTTCAGCACTAAATTTATTTTCAATAAAAGAACTATCATAACCCAAACTGGCAAAGACCTCAATAAATTTTTCAGGACCTTTAAAAACCAAACCACCATAATCATGTGATACACCAAATTTATTAAAGGTTGCTTTTACAACACCACCCTTAATTAAAACCTCATCTATCCTTTCCACTACTAATTTAGGATTAATTGAATAAGCAATTGAATTAACACCAATTACTCCCGCTAAAGATTCATTTTTTATACCATTTAAACTTTCAACTTCAGTTATATGTGTTTTTTCTTTAGGAAAATTATTCATCAACTCTGGGCTATTACGAAGTGCTGTTATTTCAAAATCAAGTCCATCTGATATAGGCATTTGACTTATTCTATAACTTGCATTACCAGTACCAGCCCCAACATCAAGAACCTTATTTGAAGGTAAGCTTTTAAGATATTGAAATAAGTTTTTTAAACCGCCAATTCTATAAAAGTATTCTTTTCCACTTCTGTGACATTCATATTTTTGATCTTCTCTTTCTGACTTTCTTGCTTTTTTAATCTGTTCCGCAATTTGTACTCTTTCAAAGGATTGGCTTATTTTTTTATTTGGGTCCATATCTTTTTTTTCTTCCAATTTAAAATAAACAAAATCCCTATCAAAAATGCAGGTCCAGCAATAGTTAAAGACCAAGAAATCATATACCATTCAAAGTTATTCATTGCTAGTAAAATGATATATAAAAACCCAGCTAAAATAAAAGCAATTCCTCCTACTATTTCGTACTTCCAAGAAATTATTGTAACAACCAATAAAATAAGAGCAGGGATATTGTGCATAAATAATCCAATTGCAATTTCTTTAGCACTTAATCCTGGTTCAAAAACATCTAAGGAAAACATCATCAAAAAGAGAATAAACAGTATTGATAATATTCTTGGCGTCCAATAAACAAAATTACTAATATTTTCTGGTTTATGTAATTTCATAATTTTATTATATCACGACAGTTCATAATATTACTACATTGCTCCTAATTTTAGAGGATGTTCGAATAGAAACATCACTAAAAAAAATAAAAAACCACTAAAAAATTCTAGTGGTTTTTTATTTTTGCCAAACTCTATTTTTTTGCAAGCTTAGTAGATGTAACAAGCAAATAAACTGCAGACAAAGCAACTAGAACATAAACAATTCTAGCTAAAGTTGACATATCTCCTAAAAGAGTGGCAACTAAATCAAAATCAAGCAATCCAACTAAACCCCAATTTAAACCTCCCACTATAACCAAAACCAAAGCAACCCAATCAATAGTATTTAATTTATTCATAAATATATTTAGATTATTGATTAATAATTTTCGACCTTTTTAAGTTAATTTTGTTTTTTAAGCCAATCAATCATTTTATTGAATGTTCCCACCCCTGCTTCACCATCTGCTGTTATTCCTACTGCTTTTTGGAATAAAGCAACGGCTGTTTTAGTACTTGCACCATAATCATTATCTATCTTATTTATTTTACTATTATAGATATTTAAAAATCTTTGCACAGTCCCCACTCTAGCACCACTAGAACCTAATTTCATATAAATATTATCTGCTACTAATTTCTGAAGTTCATCTATAAGACTTTGGTTTTTATATGTTTTTGATGTTACTGGTTCTTCTACGATAGGTGTTGGCTCTGAAAGAGTAGGTTGTTCTGCAAGTGGACGTAGAGCATCTAATTCGGCTGTCATATTAACAATATCTTTCTTGAGACTTTCATTTTCGTTTTTAAGTTGTTTTATTTGATCGTTTAGTTTGTATTCACTACCAGACTGAAGACTAGTAACAGCCCAATAGCCTAAAAAAATAGTCACTAATAAAATAATTATTAACAATAAAATAAATTCTATTTTTTCAAACATGTTTATATTATAATAAAATTTCTTTAAATTGTAAAATAAATATAATATGTTGATGTATTATTGCTTATATATTTATCTCCGAATTTAAAAAATGCTCAAATAGAAATAATGAAAGAAAAATGACACTTCTCTTGTATTAAGGTTATAGGGTCGAATTAGTATTAAAATTAAACGAATAAATAGAATGAATAAAACAAAAAAGATAATTTTAGGGGTGGGAACACTAGCATTAGTTTTGGGAATTTCTGGAGCAATTGCAAATAGTGTAAATGCATACAGAGGAGACCCCACAGTAAAAGGTCCGAATTACTCGGTAGAACGTGAGACCGCTATGGAAAAAGCTTTCGCGACGAATGACTACCCTGCATGGAAAGCCCTCATGCAAAACAAAAGTAGAGTCACTCAAGTTGTCAACGAGAGCAACTTTGCAAAATTTGCTGAAGCTCACAAACTAGCAAAGAGTGGTGACATCGCAGGTGCAAAAAAGATTAGACAAGAACTCGGTCTTGGTTTAGGTCAAGGGATGAAAAATGGACAAGGCAAAGGTTTAGGTAGAGGCAATTGCACCAATCAATAATTAACAATTCACGATTAATACACTTACCCCGATATATTTCGGGGTTTGATGTATTAATTCTAAAAACTGCTAATATACAAATATGTATAATGTTACAGAATTAACAGATGAAGAAATAATAAAAAAAGTGAGAACTTCTAATCAAGATCTTTATTCTGTTATTATTGATAGATATCAAAAAAAGCTTGTGCGTTATGTTAATAATTTAATAAAAAATGAAGATAAAGCAATTGATGTAGTCCAAGAATCTTTTATAAAAGCTTATATTAATTTAAATAGTTTTAATATTGAAAAGAAATTTTCCAGTTGGATTTATCGTATCGTCCACAACCAAGCAATAAATTTAGCTAAAAAATATCAAAAAGAAACTCCCCTACTTGAGGATTGGGATTTTAAAAGCAATGATGACGTTGAGAAAGACTTTGAAGAAAAAGAAACAATAGAGAAAGTTGAAAATTGTTTAAAAGACATTCCTTTATTATATTCTGAACCACTTTCTTTATATTATTTGGATGAAAAATCATATGAAGAAATTAGTGATATTTTAAAAATTCCAATGGGTACCGTCGCTACCCGCATTAATAGAGGTAAAAAAATAATGAAAAATATATGCCAAAAGAATTAAAAAATATTACAGAAAATGTAATGAATGAAATACATCAAGGTAAAGCAAAAATGAAACCAAAAATATATTTTATTATTGGATCTATTTTAACTTTTATTGGGTTGATATCTTCCATTATTTTCTCAACCTTTCTCGTGGGGTTAACGAGATTTTCATTACGTACTCATGGACCAATGGGAGAATATCGTTTTGATCAAATGATATCAAACTTTCCTTGGTGGACAGTCATCCTTGCCATTTTAGGTTTAATAATAGGTATTTATTTTATTCGTCAATATGATTTTTCATACAAAAAAAACATTTGGATTATAATGACTGGCTTTATCTTAGCTATAATATTTGCAGGTTATATCGTAGATATGACTGGTTTAAATGACTCCATATCTCGACGTGGTCCAATGAGAGAATTAATGAGAGGATATTTACAAGAAAACAACCCTACCCCTCAGCAAAACTGGAAAAAATAATTTTTACCAACAAATCTCTGAATTTTCTCCTATTGTTTCCTCAATATATGCTTCAACTTCATTGATTCCTCCCACCTCATCAATCAATCCTAATTCTTTTGCTTTCTCTCCGAGCACGCTAGATCCATCAGCAAAACTTCTAACTTCGTCTAATGGAATTTCACGATTTTCTGAAACTGCTTTAATAAAATTCTCATAAATAATTTTTGTATCTCTCAAGAACAAAGCTTTCTCTTCACTTGTTAGAGCTTTATCAGGTGATCCAGCATCTTTATATTTACCCACACTCACTTGTTCATATGTGTATCCTTCTTTTCTATTCTTCTCCACATTATTCAAATATGACATCGTTACTCCGATACTCCCCACGTCAGAATATTTTGAAGCAAAGATTTTATCAGCACTACTTATTGCTAAATATGCAGCAGAAGCTCCTATCTCTCTTATCAATGCCACCACGGGCTTTTCACTATTCTTCACAGCAATATCAATTTCTTGACCTCCTATTGGTGAGCCACCAGATGAATCTACTTCTAGTAGAACAGCTTTGATGTTTTCGTTTTGATTCGCCTGTTTAATTGCCCAAACAATATTTTCACTTGCAAATGCGTCATAATCAAAATCAGTATCACCCTCAGCGTGCTCTGGAAGATATGTATATAAACTCCCGTGTAGTTCTATTCCTGCAACTGTACAATTTTCAGTATCACTAGAATCACTCAAAGAAGAGTCTGAGTCCAAAAATGGATTGTTGTATTTTCTGACAAGAAATATTAAACCATAAACACAAGATAAAATAACAACTAAGACTACAATATTCCCAAGTACATTTTTATAAAGAAAGTCTCTAAGCTTGTTTAATTTTTCCATATTTTTATTATACTACTTTATAATTCCTACTAAAGTTCTCAACTTATCACCTGTCCCATAGTGAGCTTCTTGTCTCGTAGTGAATATATTCTACTACTAGGATGCTCTACTACTGGGATCTTTTGCAAATTCAAATAATTCTTCATCCATGTTAATTTTTAAATTTAATATCTTTTGAAAGAAAATTTACTATATGTCTAACCCAGTCTTTAAAACTAATTAAGTATACAGAAATTACTGTAAAAATTGTTACACAAGAAAGTAAATTGAAATTATATTTATCAGCAAAAAAGGCTAATATCCCAAAGGCTATTGAGTTATAAAAACAAAATGAAAATATTTCTCCTGCATAAACTAACCTATCTTTTAAATACTTAGACTTAACTTCTTGTTCAGCATAATTAAAAAAGATTTTTGAATCTTCTTTTTTAATGGCTTCTACACATAAATTAATAATCTCATCAATTTTTTTATTAAGTGCAATTCCTTGTTTACTTATTTGTTTTGATTCCAAATCTAGAATTTCTCTTGTGTAAGAAATGGTTCCAAATATAGTTATTAAAGAAAAAACAAAAGAAACTGTAAAAAAAGACACATCTACATGATGATTCAAAAAATAACCGATACCAATAATTGCAACAACAAGAGTTGACATTGTTTTAAACAAATCCAGTTGAGTAAGTAATAACTGAAAATTTGAATTTAATTGATAATCAGAATATTTTTCTTTTAAAGCAAACTGGTCTGCTATGGCTTTAATTATTATTTTCCTACGTTCTTCGTCCATATTATTTTTTATTTAGAAGTTGTTTTTCTAACTCAATAATTATTTCTTGATTTTTTATATTTTGATTAAGTAACTCTTGATTGATTTTTTGTGTACTTTCAATAGATTCTGTTTTTTGAGAATATTCTTTATACGTTGCAGAAGTGAATTGAAAATATGCGACAAGAAGTTGTAAAAAACCTAAAACACAAACTAGCACTACAGCTGCAATCCACCATTGAAAATTTTTAGCGGTTGCCTTTATTTTGTTTTCTGAATCTTGTGCGGAAAGTTTTACTGCCTCAGAAATAACAGCGAGATCCCTTTGTTTAAATTGTATTTTTTGTGCCATGATTTAAAAAACTCCTAAAATTTGGATTCTATCAGTGTGTCGAATAATTTGTAAATCTCGATCAATAAAAAGAGTAAAGTCTATCCCCGCAAAAGAAGCACCTCTTGAAAAACGAACCCCAGGACCAAAAGAAACATCCCCAACTTGTATGTTAGTTCTAGGCTCAAGTGTCCCATCTGGAAACACATTAAATATTTCTCTAAATGTTGCTCTTTCTGGCATATTATTTACTATATTAACACTAATTAAATAATCTCATCAATTTCCTTCATTATTCTATCTGTTTCAAATAATGCAACTATTATTTTTTGATAATGCTTAATTTCATCACTATTTAGTTGTCTTCCTTTTCTATCTTTTTAATTACTTCTTGTACTATCCCTTGAACACTGTCCTCTTCTTCTGGAATTATTGGTTGGTGAATACTATTTGTACTTTTTGGTAATAATATTCTGCGTCCATCTTTTTTATCATAATATTTTATTGTTACATTTTCACCACCAAGCAAAGCTACTACTTTGTCACCCGTCTCCGCCTTTTCTGAAAACCTACAAAGTACAAAATCTCCATCATTAATTCCAACTTTATTCATAGAATCACCGCTGGCACGCAATATGAAATATTTTGTTCCGGGTTTTATTTTACTTTTCTCTACCATTATGATTTCTTCAGTATTTTTCTCTGCATAAAAAGATGCACCACAAGGCGCTGATCCAAGAAGTGGGACACCGATCATTTCTACTGAATAAGGCGAAATAATTTTTTGTACGATTGGTTTATTTACAGGAGATACACCTTCAATTCTACTTTTAAAAAATTTTTCTGTTTCTTTATCTACAAAATATACATAACATCCTTTCATTCCCCTAGTAAGAAGAACACGATAAGTATTCTTTAAAAGATCGACAAGTTTTTCTCCTGAACGTTTTACAACTGCATCTGCAGACTTTTCCCTAAACGCAATCCATGTTTGGTTTTCAAAATTATAAACTAAATCTGGACCAATAATTACTCCCACATATTCAAATTCAAATCCTTGAATTGTATAAATACTACCTATCTGATTTACTCCATTTGGATCATTTGGCCAAAGTGATGCTGGTGGTATTCCTGGAGCAAATTTTATACCAACTTCTTTTCCTTCCCAAGGCATTTCAAAATCACCAATTTTAACATCATTTACTAATGTCCCATCTTTATTTGGATTACTCCAGGGCCAACAAAAACCAGCAACGAGACGTGCAGAACTTTTACTTTCACTATTTTTTTGTTTTATCTTTGCATATAATTCCTGAGGAGAACTCATAATTTGAAAATCAAATTCTTCCTTTTGATCCCAAATAACATTCGCGGTACGTTTAACTCCAAGTGTATTATTAACCCAATTTACAAAAGCATCTGATCCACTACACCTAAATTGTGCTTCTAATTCGTATTCATGAACCTCACATTCCATTTTTATGGCAGTATCCTTAATAAACTCTGCAGACCCAGTTTCAGTTGGACGAACATTCTGATTATCATCAATAAAGAAAACTCCAATCCTAGAAGCTTTTATCAATTCTTCAATTTGTGGAGTGTCAGATCGCATTTCTTTTTTTGTAAAACGATTATTACTAGTTTCTCTGATGCGATGTGCTTCATCAGCAATTAAAACGTCTAAAATATCTTTCTTTGAATTCATATAACTATTAAAGTATTTAAATTGAACAGCACCACGTATACCAATTTTTTTTCTTAATGTTTCAGTAAATGCTTTTGATCCTGTAGCATAATTGGTATCGTATCCTGCTCTTAATAAATCAGCCATAAGATTAATAGCAATTACTGATTTTCCAGTACCCGGACCACCTCTAATAATTACCACAGACTTTTTATTTTTTTTAAGTTCTTTTTTAACAAGAGAAAAAACTTTGTCATATACAATGAGTTGTTCATCAAGTAATATATATTCACTTTTCTCTTTTATTGTTTTACTAACGTGATCCATTAACTTCTTACTCACTTTGTATTCTATTTTCTCAACTCTTTCCAATATTGGCAAACCACCACCTGCTGAAAGTTTATCTTTAAGATAGTTGCTAAAAGGATCTACGTCATCAGCACAAAAAAGAGGATTATTTTTTATTTTTTCCGAAAATTTGGCAACTAAAAGCTCATCATTTTCTACAGGAGAATAATTATGAAGATAAGAAACTGCATCAAGTTTTATAGAATCTTTACCATCAAACGCTGGATGAAGATCTTGTAAATACATTTTGTATTGTCCAACTTGAACAGATGGATGAAGTAATTCTCTATATGCTTTTCCAACCCATGTAGATACTTCATTTTCTCCATCTGATGCTGTGCATTTTTCCCATTGTTTAAGTTCAATTATAACAGCTCGATCACTCCCAGACTGATCTCTGCCAGTTATCATGCAATCAAGGCGTTTAGACGTTTGGGGAAGTTGATATTCAAGAATTACTCCATTGTCGTTTAATCCTGAATAATCAAACACTTGAGAAACAGCACGAAGGGAATTTCTCCATGATTGAACTTCGTTTGGAGATGGGTAATAACGAAAGTATTGAAAAAAAGATTCCTTTAGTTTGTCCCCTATTTCATTATGTATGGTATCATCCAAAAACTGAATGGACGAACCTGAATAAAGTCTCATATTTTATAGCTCTGTATATTTACTATGTTTTCCTTTTGCTTTTTTTATTGGATATTTTTTAGCATTTTCTTTTAATTTTATCTCGGAAATTTTTTCGATATCAATGCTCAAATCATGAGACATGAGCAACACCCAATATAAAACATCAGCTAACTCTTTTCCTATCTCTTTTTTATTTGTCTTTACATATTCTTCAATTTCTTCTTTTGATTTCCATTGAAAATGCTCTAAAACCTCACCCGCTTCAAGAGACAAAGATATTGCGCAGTCTTTAGGATTATGAAACTGTTCCCAATCCCTAGCGTTACGAAAAGCAACTATTTTTTTTGTTAATTCTTTTAAATTTTTCATAATTTTATCTCATATTTTACATAAAACCCTTGTATCTAAAACTCTTTCAAGCATACCACTTTCAGCTGATTTTTAAAAGCGATTTTAAGAACACCCCTCCCCTGCAAGCAGAATCCGAAATCTCGCCAAACAATTCGAGGTAGGGGTATATCTCCAATTTTTTCGTCAACTTAAGATTTTAACTGGCTTCCTGCTTGCCCCGTATGAAGTAATCTTTCATGCTATGTTCAAATAAGTATACAAAAACGATAAAGCCACACAGTGAGCGGGCTCTACCGTGTGGCAAATTATATTACTTTACTCTGGCTCTACTGTGTATAAAGTAAAGCCCCTCCCCCATGCTATATTAACGCAAACATGGATTTTGGAGTTTTCATATTCTCCTTGACGTTCAAGAAGCTGAGAAAGCTCTTTTGCATCTTCGTCACTAATATCAGCAGAGAAGATACCACCATTAGAAATACCATATATCCCATATTCCTTGTTACTTTCTTCAAGTCCAATACCTTCATGGCAAAATACTATTTTGCCTTCTTCGAAGGTTATTTTACCCCTTCCCCTACACTGAGCAGAGATAAATGAAACACAATATGCTTCTGCCTCAGTATTTTCTACCCCCTTCAATGAAAACCCTTTTAATTTCTCACCATCCCTGTCCACACTAAAGTGAACATCTTTGGAATTACTAAAAACAGCCAGATTTTTGGTCATGGCGAACCTCCTTTTCGTTAGGAACATTTTTATTTGACTCCAAGCTTAATCTACAATTTTTTGTAAATTTGTCAAACTACCCGTAATGGTTCAATAGCTAAGAGTTATTTTTCCCAATCTTTAACATCTGGATGAAAATCTACTTGATATTCTGGAATGCCTAAAGATATACCATATTCCTTTGCTTTATTATATTCTTCTATACTATTTCTATTTATAAAAAATACTTTATCTCTAAAAATAATATAATGATGTGTTTTGTTTCTGTAGTCAGCATACCAATTGTGCTCTTTATCTAAAGATACACTAATTTCTTTAGCTATACTCTCTGCTTCGTTTTCTGGAATTATAACGGTGTGTAAAGTCCACTGTTTAACCCAAGGGGTTTTATGTTTTTCTACTACAACACTTACTTTAGTTTCCAAAATCTGCACTTTCTTTAGCACTTCTTTGTTTTCCAAACTTTCTTCAATTATTGTTCCACGATAATTATCCATAATTTATTTATGCTTTTCTTTAAACTCTTTATAAATTTCTATTATTTTAGGAACAGCAAAAGAGCAATTCTCTGGAAGTTTTTCTGTGTCATACCAACCTGACTCAACTATTTCAAAATTATCGATTTTTACAAAAGAAGAATCTGCATGTAAATAAAAACATTTTACGATATTTTTCCTAAAATAACGTTCTGACGAATATTCTCCCATTTCAATTATATCTTGAGCTTTTATTCCTACTTCTTCTTCTAACTCTCTTAACCCTGCTTCTTTAAAAGATTCATACTTCCCCACCCCACCCCCTGAGAATGTCCACCCCTTATGGGCATAACCAATTCTTACCATAAGAATTTTGTTATCATTTTCAACTACTACTTTTACTCCAAGAGACTTTGGTCTGAAGATAAAACAGTAAAATTTATAAATTGGATTTCTAAAAAAATAATAAAGTTTTTTAATTTTTTGTTTAAAATTCACGTTATCTCCTTTTAACATCATTTTTAATCATCTTAACAATCTCTGGAAATTTAGAAATCTTAAAGTGTCCGTTTTTACTCTTGTAAATAATAATCTTTGGATTTTTTAATCTTTTTCTATACTTCTCTGCGTGAGATATTGGAACATCGTCATCATCCCTTGAAAATAATAAGGTAAGATTTTTAGAATTCTTCTCAATTAAAGATAGGTCAGATTTTAGTTTAAACCCTCCTACTAAATCTTCTTCAAAACAAGTGTCGTCAAAAGGAGGACAAACTAAATATGTTGATAATATTTTCTTAGGAAATTTATGTTCAGATAAATATTTAGCAAGAAAAATGCCACCTAATGAACCACCAATTAAAATAATATTGTTTCTTAGATAAGGTATATATCTTTCAAAATGAATTTTCCAATCATTGTATTTTGAATTATCTGCTAAGGGCATACGTGGTCTAATTATTTCAAATTTTTTACCTAATTCCTTATCTAAATAACCATCAAACCATTTTACTTTCTTCTCTATAGAGATTTTTCTTGTTTTTAGAAAATGTAAATAATCCTTTTGATTCTTAAAGGTCATTCCGCCATGAATAAATAATATTTGTGTTTTGTTTTTCATAATTTTTATTATATCAGTTATTTAGTCTCATCAGTATACCTAAAATCACCTTTGTAAATTAAAGCTAAAAATCTTGCCCGAACTTGAGGTGATGTTCGAATAAGTATTTTGAGGAAATAAATTATTTAATCATTGATAAATAAACTATGAAACAGAAGAAAAAGAATGGTTAGTAATCCTATAAATATTGATATAAAAACCAAAATGGAGTGATCTTTATTTTTTTTGACAGCTATTATTCCAGTGATAAAAGCACTTATAACTAAAGGAACTGCAATCCCCACAGTCCAATCCCACCAATGACCTTCGTCAAATGTAACTAACCCAAATAACATAAAAGCAAAAAAAACTATAATTAACAATAAAAAAAATATAGTTAATCCTACTGACCATTTCCCTAAGTGAGTTTTTGGAATAAAATTATTTTCCATATTAAAATTATATCACGATAGTTCGTAATACTTAAAATTGGATTCGAGACGTGGGAGGTCGTTCAGGCTCCCTCGGGGCTGAGGACTCAGGACGAACGCCTGAGAGTCTTTAGACTCGAATGAGATGTTCGAAATTGCTATGCTATACTTTAAATTATGAAATTAACAAATGATAGTTATATAATTTCGATGGGCACAAAAAACTTCACTGAAAAATATTTTCGAGATGAAGATGGTTGGACAAAAATCTCCGCAAAAGGTAAGAAATTTCGCATGACAGCGGAACAGTTACTCAATCATCTATTACCAGCCATATCTAATATAAAACCAGGACTTAGATGGAAGATCGAGTATAAATACAGGAAAGAAATAAAGTCTCCCAAAAAGAAGACATAAATCAATTTGGCTCCGAATTTGGAATGATGTTCGAATAGCTATTATGGGAAAAACTAGTGTATAATTTATATATGTCTAGCAACCCTGAAAACAGCTATATTAAAAAGATTGACACCGAAAACTTACCTTCAGAGAAAGTTAACGAAAGTATTGCAAGATCAGCAGAAAAAATAGTCATTGACTGTTTGAATGAAAATCTAAAAAGTATGGGTATAGGAGTTCGCCCTGCTACCCCGTCAGAAGATTCTGGAATTAAAAATGAGGGGGGTAAGCAAATAGATGCTGTGTTGAATGTTGGAGGTAAGGCAACCATGTGTATGCAAATTACTACTGCGAGAGATCCTGATGTGCAGAGAAAAAAATTAATACAACTGAAAGAAAATCCATTTGTAAGATTAGAAAAAATGGATCAACAAGAAACTCCTATTCCAAAAGTGATTATAAATATAAATCAAGAGGAAGTGACTTCTTTTTTGAATGACCCATATTTCTCGCATCATCCTAAAATTTGGGCAAAGATAAAAAACGACATCACAAACAGTCTGCTATATGTTTTAAACATAACAAAAAATGAAAAAGAGAAAGCAAAAGCAAGAGAACTACTTACTTTGCTTGCAGATAATACAAGTACATTTCACTAATAAAAATCGTTGGCTCCGGGGGTAGGGATCGAACCTACGACCAATCGCTTACACTTTGTCTCCTATTACTAGAAGTGTGGACTATATCATCTCCATATCCTCAAAATTATTTTAAGGACTTAGGAGCAAGGCGCTTCCATCGACAACTTATCGATGTACTCCAATAAATGGATAGTCTCTACACCTTCTCCGACCTTATGTCGGAGCTTGGCTCGGGATTACCCCATAAGGGCTTCCCCGAATTCACCTTGTTTTTCAACCTACCTTTCAATAGGAAGCTGCGTAATATTTTTGTAACACAGGCGACCGCTCTACCGCTGAGCTACCCCGGAATTTATTTTTTCTAAAAAGAACTTCCATAATCTTAGCAGAAATTAGAGAAAAAACAACAAACGAATCAAGGGAGACAAAATATAATCAATCCATTTTGGATTATATGATTTTGGGTCGAAAAGGACAGATTCACTTTTCCACTCATTTGTTATCTTTAAAAGTTTACGAATTACTTCAATATCCTTTATAAAAACTCCAATTTCAGAATTAAATTCAAAAGAAAAATAATCTAAATTATTACTTCCTACCATCCCCTCTTTTCCATCCACAATTAACACTTTTGCATGGTTCATTTTTGACTCAAGAAAAAAACTCACCCCAAGTTTAGACATTTTAAATATATAAAAATGATTAACACGATCAACAAAAAAATTATCAGTCACTTTAGGAATGAGAACTTCCACTTTTACCCCACGCAATACAGCTTGATGCATAGCCCTCATGAGCCAGCGTTTGGGAGTAAAATATGGACTTATTAAAAGAACACTTGTTTCTGAATCTCTTAAAGCTTTCTTGTAAATCCTCCTTAAATTAAATTTATTACTCATTGGAAAATGCTCTATGATCCAAGTTTTAGCTTTACTAAAAACAACTTCCTTGTTTAAAATAATAACGGCTTGATCTTTACCGCCAGATTTAATATAAGTTTTAGTAAAAGATCGAACAATACTTTTGACCAATTTCCCTTCCACTTTCAATACTAAATCTATCCATTTATTCATCTTCTGCTCAAAATTAACTCCTCCAATGAATGCTGTTTTTTCATCCACTATTAAAATCTTTCTGTGTGTACGATGTAAGAAAATAACTTCTACTCCTGCCTCTCTCAAACTTAAAATCCCCTCTTTACTTAAATCAGAACTTCCAAAAGAATCTAAAATTATTTTTACCCTAACTCCAGATTTTGCTTTTTCTTTCAATAATTTTAAAAAATTAAATTCCTCTATATCATCTACAAAAATATACATTTCTAAATATATCGATTCTTTGGCACTGCTCATGCTATCAAACATAGCTTGCCAAGCCCTCTCTGAATTAGTGAAGAATTTATAAAGCATAATACTATGGTGGACCCAAGGAGACTCGACTATTACATAGTCAGGTGATTTTCTAGCTACGCAAAGAAAATCCTTTCTCGTCTCCACGTGAAGCAAGCAGTTGCTTCACTTTGACTCCACGCAAGAAAAAAATTGTGATAAGAAGCTTTTTTTTCTGCAGTGGACCCAAGGAGACTCGAACTCCTTACCTCCTCATTGCAAATGAGGCGCTCTACCAGATGAGCTATGGGCCCAATATTTATATTTGAAATTTGCCCCTAATTTATCCATTGCTTTCACGACACGCTACAGATGAGCTATGGGCCCTTATTCAATAAAACTATTCTATCTTATTTTAATAAAAATGCAATTTTTAAAACAAATCATTTTTTTATTATATTAATTTTGAATTACGAAACATAGCTTTTCGCAGGGGTTTCGAGCGCGACGGCGCGAGAACTTCAGGATTTTTTAAGCTTCAAAAAATCCGTACCGTAGAAAAGTTTGTGTTTCGTAATTCAAATTATGTTTTAGCCACCTCAGATACAACAGGAGTAGAATCAGCCGGCAACTCTATATAGAATGCCGAACCTTTGCCCTCGCCTCCCGACTCTGCCCAGACTTTGCCTTTGTGTTCTTGAATAATTAGTTTGACTGAATAAAGCCCGTAGCCGGTACTATCCACATTTACTTTGACAGATTCTTTACCTCGTCCCCCTTCGGTAAATAAATGTTTTTTATCTTCTTCGGTGATGCCTATACCGGTGTCTTTTACAGAGAGATTAACCTTTCCATTGCCGTCATGCAAATCAACACTTATCTTCCCTTCTTTAGTATATTTAATAGAATTATCAATCAGGTTATTGACAGCTTCTGTGAGCCAGAAAACATCACCCGAAACATTATACACATCACTTTTATCGTCATGTATATTGCTTTCCATTTGGAGCCCCTTCGCTTCCGCTTGAATTTTTTTATCCACCAAAACTTTTTGTACTATTTCTTTAAAATCAACCGGCTTCATTTCATATTTAACTGATCCAGCAGAAAGGTTGGAAGCATTCAAGACTAGATTAACCGTTTGGATTCCGCCATTGTCCGACTCCAAACCCATCTGCGCATATTTTTTTACTTGGTCTGATATTTCACCAAAAGTCCCATCAAGTAAACCAGCAAAAATATATTTAGAACGAGTGAAAGAACCCTTCACTTTATGAGTAACCAAGTGCACGAGACTTTCCCTTTGCTTGAGGAGATCTTGTAAGTCAATATTAAGTTTCGCCAGTTCTTCTTTTTGTTTGATTTCTTTCTTAACTGATTTTATAAGAAATAGCCCAAAGACAATAGCCCCAATAAAAGTCACACCAGTTAATATAAAATTGACAGTAATTTTAATAAAGAAAAATTGAGTTCCTATCAAGGCAACAAGCACCCAAACCAACGCTTGTGTTGCGATAAGTTTTACATTAAAAGTTTGGAATCGAACTATTAGATAGGAAAGTAATCCCAAGAAAATAACCATCCCAATTGGTCCAATTAAGTTTATTTCATACATATTAAAAATTTCACCAAAAATATTAGAGGCAGACAACATTACGATAAAAGCAGATGTTCCAAGGGTAATAAATAAAATTTGCCTTCTTAATATCTTATCGTCTGTTTTAAAATACTTTCTTAAGCAAATAAATAAAACAAAAAATATAGAAAGAATTTCAAGAGTATATACATAAGTAAAAAGTGGTCCGATTTGCGATTCACAATTAATAAGATCAAATGATTCCATGTTAAAGGTTGTGGGAAGAAGCACTAAAACAGGCAAGGTAAACATAAAAAGAAGAATTTTCTGAAAAAACTTTTCGTCATGCTGATTAATAAAAACCAAAACAAAATAAATTGAGGATATTAAAGTTAATATTTGCAACAATGGAGCAAGTTCCCAACCAAAATGTACTAGAGATGTCGGCACAGCTATCCATTGAACTATTTCGTTCATTATGAAAAGAGAAAAAGAAACAACTATAGCAAAGAAGAGTTTATTTGATAAAAGATGTTTAGTATTTTTATTATAAACCAAAAAGCCAAACACTAGCGATATAATAACTATAGGTATGTACGAATAATATAACAGCGAAGGAGCAATAGTCGTATCAAAAAGACCAAATAAATTAGGCACTGAATCTAAGCAATAAAAATATTCCATGGTAATTATTCTTCAGTTACATTAACTATTTTAAAATCGTGCAGCACTATAGTTTTATAAAAAGTAACTGCCACGGACAACAAGACAACTACTACAATAAATATCAACAATAATTTAGATTTTTTATTCATAAAAATTATTTACTAATTATACATTTATTATATTTATTTATCAAGCAAAATAATTTGCTCAGTATTAGATTTTATAATGAGTTTTTTAAAGAAAAAAGCAGGCTTGTATTTTATTTTTGCATATCGTAAACCAGAAATCTCTAAATCTTGCTCCCAATTAAAATATTTTATTCCTATAGTATGTAAATACTTTGCCTCTTCCCAATTAAGCAAATCGTATATAGCAGAGTTGTATTCTTTGTCAGCTTTAGCAAAATGAGAAATAGCGTAATCTTTGGACACAATTTCATATACAGTGAATCCAATAATTACTTGATCTTTATATATAGACACAAGTCTTAGATTTTTATCAGAAATTTTTAAAATTCGTTCAAATGCTTTGTATTCATTTAGTTCGATGTGATTATTAATCTTTTTAGTTTTTGCCCATTTTTGAAACATCTCCTTATGTTCACCATGGGATATTTCACTGATTAAAGAATGTTTTACTATGTAATTAGGTTGTGTTTTTATGAAATTTCTAATTCTTTTACCACATGTATTTTGAGTCCAATTTTTCATATTAGCCAAATGCTCAACAAGGTATACATAATCAAAAGAATTTCGATCAAAACTTACAATAAAATTAGAAAGTTTAAAATTTAAAAATACATCTTCAGGAACTAATTTTAAGAAATTTTTGTGAAATTTTGTCTCAGAGAAAGAAATAAGTTTAGAAGTAGTTTCCATGACTTTGTTATTCCCAAGAAAAGATAAAAAATTATCTCCACATATATAGTCACTAAAAAGAACGACTAAATTTTTATTTAACTGAGATACTTTCATCTTATGGTGTACATCCCAACACCACATATTAAAAAAATTAAAATCCGAATATGGAGGAAATTTGGAAGTAAAACCTTCAACATCTTTTTTGTCAGAAAGTTCTAGTTTTTTAAATTCTGGAAATTCTGGAATCATGTTTCTTGCAAAAATTAATCACTCTTTCTACCCTCTTTAGGTACATGGTTATTATAACATATTGATTTTTAAAATATTATTATTACACCACGAGCTTGACTTTTTGCAACGGATACAGGTAATTTGCAAAAGACATAAGTTTTGTTACACTGACTAAGTAATTTATATGCCAAATTTTAATCCAGAAAAAATTAACCCTATCTCACAAGAAGTACTTGAAATGTACAGAATAGAGGGATATGAAGGCATTGATTATAAAAAATACCTAAACAGTAAAAGTCTTTTTGGATCTAGGGTTATTGTTAGTGAACAAAATAATGATAGCCAGCCCTCAGTTTTAAAAACAAAAAACCATATTCTAAGCCAAGATGCGGAAAATATGGCCATTTCCATAATGGATGCATTGCAAAACAATGATATTGAAATACAAAGAATAGCTGCCTCAATAATAAATAATGCACCTGAAGATCAACAGAGAAGTTTAAGAGAAATGGTATATAAAAAAATAGTTGAAGCTTTAAATAATCCGAATATAGAAATACAAAGAATAGCAGTTAATATGATTCAGTTTATGCCTGAAGATACCAGAGATAGCATAAAAGATCTTGTATTAAAAAGAATCATTGATGCATTTAATTCTAATGATGTTGGCAAACAAAAGATAATGGCTAAAAAAATTGATAGTGCTCCTGTTGAATCACAAGATAATTTACGTGAAATTGTATACCAAAAAATACTTGAAGCACTAAATCAAGAAGATATTAGAATACAGAGATTAGCCGCGACCATGGTTCAATATGCACCAAAAAATAAGCAAGAAAAATTAAGGGGTATTGTAAAAATAAAGTATGAATCAGCCAAACAACAAAAAAAGTTTAATCAAATTGTTGAACCACCTTTATACACAAGAAGTGAAAATAGTAACTCGTCAATTTTCTCTCGTGATAAATTATCTAAAACTGGAACTGAAACAACCTTATTATTGGGTAATAAATTCAAAGATAATCTAATTATTAGACATTTAGAGGAACCCTGTTTTTTGGCGTGGCAAAAAGCATACGAAAGTTATACTCATTGGAGTAAGGCGGGTTTCGATTACATACCCATAGAACCAATACATTCTTTTAAATATAGTGAACATACCCAATTGGTTGATGTAGCAGCGGGAGTGCTAGATCTAAATCTTGATGAATGGTATCAATTTTCCGGAGACACTTTTAAAGAATATTTAGATGAACAAAAAGATAAAATAATAAGTACATTAAAAGAGTTAGGAATTACTCATGGTCATGCGAATAATGCAAATTTTTGTTTGCGTTTTTACCGTAATGAAGATGGTGGTGTTGATATTAATAGAATGCCAAGAATCTATCTTATAGATTTTGACAAGGCTGTTAAATCTTAATTTTTAAACCTACTAGCAGTATGAGAGTATTATTAAATATATGATAATATTATTATATGACAAAATATATTTTTGATTTCGATGATGTATTATTTTTTAATACAGAGAAATTTAAAAAACACATGTATAAGTGTTTCGAGGAAATTGGAGTTCAGTATGATACAGTAAAAAAATACTACAAAATTGAAAAAGAAAAAGGTTGGACCCTTCCCAATTTAGTTGCTTCAGTTTTGAAAGGTGAAAATTTAACTTCAATAAGTAAAGAGGAACTAACAGAGAAAATAATGAGAGAATGTAAAAATTTTATTAACAACGAACTTATTGATCGAATAAAAAAATTAGAAGTTAAAGACTGCTATATGGTTACTCACGGTGTAAAAGAATACCAACTTGAAAAAGTAAGTAGGACTGGTCTTGAGTCACTTTTTACTCAAATTTTTACTGTTTTGGATACAAAAAAGGGTCCAGTAGAAATGATATGTGAACAATTTAAAGGTGATGAAATTATTTTTATTGATGATAAGGAAAAAAGATTTAAAGATTTAGATTTTAAAAAATACCCAAATTTAAAAAAAGTACTTTATGTTGGACCAGAAAGTAATAATGAAATTTTTCAATAAATGAATAAGGGTGATTTTAAAAAATTTATACCATTAGATAAATCTTGGCTCACAAGAGTTGGTGTTTTAGATATTATAAATGGTTTTACAGACATAGAGAAATTTATTGATAAACAAAAAGATCTCAATGAAGATATCTTAGCTATTAGAAATGCGAGTAAAGATTGGCGAGATAATCACAAAAACAAAATACGCGTCGGTGAATCAGCTACTTTATATAGATTATTAAAATTTGTTTCATGGAAATACGGTTTAAATAAAATTCTTATCAAAGAAGGTAGTTTAAAATACAGAAAGATTACAAATGATAATAGCATAATAAATTTAAGTCAAAACGAACTTCTAAAACTTGATAATGAAACAACTCAATGGGCTACTGCTGCGGTTATTTGTGGGGACAAAGAAAGGTTATCCAATCCACCATTAAAACTCAAGGAAACATATGATGCCAAAGAGCATTGGAATATTCAAAGAAAGAAAAATTTATGCTGGAAACCTAAATATGATACTACAATTGAAAGACAAGTAAATACTTTTTTAGATTTACTGAAAGGTAAAGTTGTAGATTACAAACCATTGTGCTCAGATGATTATTGTTTTGCTAGAGTTTTTAATTTTATAAACAAAGAAAATGGGACAAAATTTTGGCCAAGTTTAATAGGACATGAAACTAATAGAATAGAAGAAATGGAGAATGCCATAAAAGAATCTGAGGAAACCAATCATGTGAGTTCAAAAGACCACAGAGTTATACAGGCTATCGCAATGTGGGGAGTAGTAAATCATAGAAAAATTATTTTTAGTAACCCAAACGGAGTAAATAAATCATGGCCTCAATTTTGGAAATTTTTATCCTTAGTAAAAAGAAAAGTAAAAAATATAAAGATACAAAAAAAAATAAATAAATATGAAGATATAACTAACGAAAAAATCTTTAATTTAATTTCTGATGAGATAAAAAAGGAACAAAACACGATTTCCTTAATTCCATCTGAAAACGTAATGAGCAAATTTGCTTCAAGTATGTATGCACTGAAAAGCAATAATCGTTATATAATAAAATCAAAAATAGGATCAAGACATTTTATGCCTGGTCGAGAAAACCTTGGAAATTTAATTTCTATTTTAGAACAAAAACTGTGCTCAATATATAATACAGAATTTTCTATAACAAAAGGTCTTTCTGGAATTCACAACATGGACATTATCATGTCAGCCATAAGAAAGATTTCAGATAAAATTATTATAATAAATACTCTAAGTGGTGGTCACAGTAAAACTAGAGGTATTGCTATCAAAAATGGTTTTGAAGTAGAGACAATTAATCTTGATTTTAATACTTGGGATTTGGATTATAAAAACTTAAATCAAATTCTTAAAAAATGGAAAGATAGAAAAGTTTTTATTTATTTTGATCACACTGTTTCTGTCAACCCATTAAACATAGAAAAGCTGATGCAAGTTGTTCCGACAAGTTGGGTAGTTTACTATGATATTTCTCATTTACAATTATTTTATTTTACACACATTTTTAAATTTCCAAAAACAAATAATTTCTTTTTTGGAGGCAGTACTCACAAAACCTTTCCTGGACCTCAGAAGTCGATCGTTCTCTTAAATAATAAAGCATTATACGACTTAATTGATGCAGAATTTGTTAAAAATACTTCCAGTGTACATACGGGTAGTTTGCTAGCTTTATTAATTACTGTTCTTGAAATGGAAAAGTTCGGTAAAAAATATGCAGAAAATATTTTATTAAAAACAAAAAAGTTTGCCGAATTACTAAACAAAGAATTAAAAGTGATTGGTCCGTTACCGAATCTTACAAATACCCATCAAATATGCATTGACGTACAAAATATAACTGAAATCACACAAAAACTTGCATCAATTGGAATTATTACTTTACCAATGAGAATACCTTCAAAGAACAGAAGTGGTTTAAGATTAGGGGTACAAGAGCTCTGCAGACTGGGCTTGCAAAATAAGGATATAAATATATTATCTAAAATTATCATCTCTTGTGTAAAAGGAAAAATGATAAATTCACACCTTAAATTTAAGGTGAAAAAAATTGCAAAAAGATTAACCACTATACATTATGTGTTTCCCAATATTCACTTGCATTAATTAAGTATCTCTTGCTATAATACTCCCATGTTAGATAAGTTACATTATTATTTAAATAATACTAAAATCAGCCCGAGAACCAACTAAACCGCCCAAGGCGGTTTTTTAAATGAAAAATTATGGAAAATTATAAAGAAAAATTATTAAAACAAGTAAAATCACATATTGATTTTGTCCGTCAAAAAATTCAAGATAAATTGGAGATAGTAAAAGTTGTGGCAAACCAAAGCTTAAAGGAATTAAGTAAATTATCCGCCCAAGATCAAGCTATATATATGAATGGACGAGGAAATGCATATAAAAGAATTGCTGAACTTGAACATTTGAATAGTTCGCCATATTTCATGAAAACTGAAATTATAGATGAATCAGGAAAAGATAAAGAATATTTTTTTGCTAAACATGAATTTTCTAAACAATCAATTTATTCTTGGGTTGCTCCAGTTTCAGTGATTCGTTTTGAAAATCCAGGGAAAACATCCTATAGACTTCCAAATGGAAAGATAAGAACAGTAACCATTAAGCAAAAAGAAACTTATATGATTGTGGATGGCAAAGTACTTTTATTTGCTCTTGAAACACAAGAAAAAGCTCGTGAATTAATTTATCAAGAACATTTTACAAAACAAAAATCTGAATTTATTCTTCCGGAAATTGTAGCGCAAATGGAGAAAGCTCAAGATCAAGTTATTCGTGCAGGTCACAAAGGTCCATTGGTGATTTCTGGACCTGCTGGCTCTGGTAAAACAACTTTAGCTCTGCACCGCGTAGCATATCTTACTCAAGTACCTGATACAGCTTTAATCTATAAATCAGATTCTATACTTGTTTTAGTACAAGACAACGGTACAAAAAATTATTTCTCAACACTTCTCCCTAGTTTAGGAATAAATGATGTAAAAATCACAACTTTCTCAGAGTGGGCATTAAAAGTCCTTAATATAGAGAATTACTTTTATATAGAGAGATACGGGGAAAATGAAGAAGAAAAAGATTTATATGAATATCAAAAACTTAAAGCTCTTAGAGAAACATCTATACCTGCATGGAGTAAAAACATTTTTACCACATTAAATTCAAAATATTCTGAATACTTTTCAGATAGTAATTTAAGGCTATTTAATGAACAGAAAAAAGAAAGAAAATTGGATCGTTTTGATTTGGTTATATTATTGAAATCTTACCTTAAAAAGTATGAGAAATTTGAAATAAAGAGAGAATATCAAACTTTTGTAAAAAATAAATTAACTCGTAAAATAGAAAAAACTGAAGTGTTATATTCACTTATGATTGTTGATGAATTTCAAAATTATCTTCCAGAACAAATACAAATTTTGAAAAACTGCCTGAATCAAAAAAAACAGTCAGTTGTATATGTCGGGGATATGGCCCAACAAGTTAAACTTGGGACAATAAGGGATTGGAAGGAGGTAAAGGAGGTTATTTCTCCAGATCGAAATATTAAATTAAAAAAAGTATATCGAAACACCAGGAATATTTTATCATTTATTAAAAGTCTCGGATATGTCGTTGAGCTTCCCATTGGATTAAAAGAGGGTCCTGTTGTTGTGGAAAAAATTATAAATACAGTGGAAGAGGAAATAAGGCATATAAAAGAAATAATTCCTAAGTACACCAAAGGAACCATAGGTATTCTTGCTAAAGAGGAAACATATCTTGAAAATTTTAAGAAAGAATTTACTGATATGAAAAATATTCATGTATTAACAATGAACGAAGCACAGGGGGTTGAGTTTGATCTAGTGTGCCTTGTGGGTATTAAAAAAGAATCTTTTGTAACCCACAATGTTGATGTGTCACCTCTACATATCGAAGAAAAAAAACGCATACAAAAAGACTTGCTTTATGTGGCACTTACCCGTGCCATAACAGAACTTCATATTTTAGGAATAGAAAAACTAAGTAGTATTTCTGACTAAATAAAAAGTACTAAAGATATATAATTCTAGTTAGTATATTTATTTCGTAACATTAGTATATAATTTATAGAGTGTGGAAAAAATATTTTAATAAAAATTTAGAAAGAAAACCAAAAAGACAGCTAGTTCGCGCTTTTTCTTTTTGTACGAATAAAGAAAATGCTCTTGACCTCGGTGCAGGCACTCTTATTGAATCAAAATTTCTTATCAAAAAAGGATTTAAAAATGTTGTGGCTGTTGACAATGCGCCAGAGGTAAAAAAATTTGTTAAGAAACTTAACAACAAAAAACTTATTTATAAAAATGTTTCTTTTCAAGAATATGATTTTCCTAAAAATACTTTTGATTTAATAAATTCTCAGTTTTCACTCCACCTTTATGGTAAAAAGGGATTTAATACTTTTATTAAAAAAATAAAAAACTCTTTAAAACCTAAAGGTATTTTTGTAGCTCAATTTATGGGTGTAAAAGACAGTTGGAAAAGTAACCCTGAAACTGCCACACTTGGAGCTAGTTATGTATTTCATACAAAGAAACAAGCTCTTGATTTATTGTCTGGTTTAAAGATTCTAGAATTTATAGAAGAAGACGAAGATGGAATAAATATTCATGGAGTTAAAAAACACTGGCACATTTTTTATTTTATTGCTCAGAAAAAATAATAAAAATACCAGTGTTATACTGACGAAAACGGTTTGTGCTATTTCAAAAACACCCACCTTTTCATTAATTTTTTTGCTTCATTTACAAATTGCTCTCCATCTAAATTATATTTTAAGGCAATAATTTTTAATTTTTCTTTCTTTTTAGGATTACGGACTTCGGTCATTTTTACGTTTTTATCAATTTTCTGCCCTAAAACTCTATAAAATCTCCAACGTAAAGAATATTTAGGAAACATATATAAAAGTCCTAAATAAAAACTAATTTTGTTTAAGGGATATTCTATAGTTTTATGACCAGACCAATGCGCTCGAGTGTATGTGTAAACTACATCTGATAATTCGCTCCATTTGTTTATCAATCCACTCGTCTCCTCAAATTCTTTCAACTCTTCAAAAACATCAGCCTTATGCCATTCAAAATCTTTCTTTGGCATATCTAAAATGGAATGCCACTTGTTAATTAATGTTTTCATATTTATTACAAAAACAATATCACACTCCCGACAATCATAATCGCAATGGCAATAATTTTAGGCAATAACATACGTTTTTCTAAATTTTCTTTTACAAGATTTGGGAAGAATTTTGTGGAAAAGAGAGTCAGGAAAAGCACAATGGCGGGTTGAAAACTACTTACAAGATAAACCAAGGCAACTGGAGCTAGAAGTAAAGCAAAATTAGTCAAAAGATTGCCAGCGATGGACATAAGTTCACTCACAGTATTTACGATAAAAATCGTATATCCTCCCGTTTTATTCATATGAAAAAAAGATTTGCGATAATGCGGAATAAAAAAAAAGATAAGCAATCCAGTAATTCCAAGACCGAAATATTCCCAAAAAGATGAAACCCAAAAATTATTTCCTACCGTTACATATTTAAAAATAACCCCAGAGATAGCTACCGCTATACATGCAAAAAGCATATAAAGTACCGGTTTGTGTTTAAACTTCTTTTTTTCTTTGCTGAAATCCAGAGAGATCAAAATCAAACCTAAAAAAATTATTCCAGATCCGATAAATTGAGAAAATGTCAATGTTTCCTTGAGAAAAAAGAAACCTAAGATATATCCAAAAACAGGAACCGAAAGAAACCAGGGCACAACTGATGAAATCTCTTCTATTTCCAGAGCAAATAAATATAAAACAATCCAGACAATAGTCAAAATACCACAAGTAAAAAGCAAAAGTTTGTCTAAAACAGAAATAGAAAAAACGTCAGGAATAAAAATCCAGATAAAAAAGGCAATAAAAATCCCAATCAGACTGGAAAAAAGAACCAATCCACCAGAACTATGTTCCTCCTCTTTATGAGAAAACCTAGTAACTAGATATTTATCGGCTAAATTTACAAATGCCCACAAAATCGGCGCAGCTAATGCTATAAAAAACCATTGCATATATAATAATTGTATCACATCTAATAAAATTGAGGAATTTAGGATTTCTAAAATCCTTTTACAAAATACCTTTAAAGTGCTATACCTTAAAAAGAACTTAAAGTTGTTATTTTTTAAAATAGGAAATAGTAGGGATAATTAACTTAATCATTAAAAATTGCCTAGTGTGCAGAAGCATGCAGAAAGGAATCGTGATGAAAGGCTTTATGATAGGCTTTTTAGAAATTTATTTAGTAAAAAGTCAGAATTAGTTTATTGTCCAACTCCAGCCTGTGGCCGCATAAAAAGGGATGGGTGTTGGATCACTCTCGATCCTACAGAAAAGCAATCATTAAACTTGAATAAGTTCAAACTTATTCAAGAGGTTTGTACCTTCTGCATCGAAAGCAGAAGTCAAGTCAAACGAGAGCGGATGTGCTAGCTCATAAATGGGCTAACGGGTTTTTACGCTGTTCCTAATAAAAACAGCATTCTTTTAAATTAAAATTGACACAGGCCGTAATTATAAAATAAGGAAACACTTAATTAGTATTAGCGAGGATAATCCTAATAGAATAAAAAAGATAAAACAAAACCCCGCCTTACGGCGGGGTTTTGCGGCACTTATGTTGTTCACGAAAAATGTAAGGCAAAGCCTCACACTCACTAAAAAAAGTATAGCATACTTGAAATTAAAAAGCAAGTACTGTATACTCCACTAGTAGGTATCGGATAGCTAAGCCGACGCAAGGTCGGCTAGGAAAGTCCGAACATGCACTCCGGTTCAATTCGGAGAAGCGTAGCGGGTAACCCCCGTCATCCGCAAGGATAGAGTTGCGAACAGTGACGAACCGATTTAGTTCGGGTGAAACGGCAAAATACTTACGTGCATGCAAGATCGTGATCCGACTTAGGTCGGATAGAATCGCTTGAGTCCCGCAGTAATGCTGGACCTAGATAAATTGTTATCACCATCAGTCGGTCCGCCGGCTGGCGGAACAAAATTCGGCTTATAGATACCTACAAAAAAAATGAGAGTCCCCTGCCCAAAGCGGGGGATTTTCTATTTATAACTTTAAATTACAAAACACAACTTTTCGAAGGGGTTTCGAGGCTGTCGAGCCGAGAATTTCAGGAATTTTAAAGCTTCAAAAATTCCGTACCGAAGAAAAGTTTGTGTTTTGTAATTCTCTATTTTCTAGAGTCTTCGCTTAAAATCCTCATACCCAAATCTTTTCAAGACCTTTATCTTCCCCTTCTTGTCCATCTTGGTAATATTCGGCAAGTTTACGCCATTAAAAGTATTATTTTTTACCATAGTATAAATCGCCATATTGAGAAAAATCAACTTATCTCCAATTTTTAATTTATTGGGAAAAGAATAAAAACCGATGACGTCTCCAGTTAAACACGTTGGCGCGACTAACTTGTAGACATTTTTCCCTCCTTCAATATTACAATTGCCATTTAAAGGCTTAGCACCCACGATTTTTGGCAAATATGGCACCTCTAAAACGTCCGGCATATGGCAAGCCGCCGACACATCAAGAACAGCTATATCCACTCCGTTATTAAAAATATCTATCACAGAAGCCACCAGACCCCCAGTATTCATTACTACTGCTTCTCCCGGCTCAAAATAGACCGTCAAGTGCGGATATCGTTTTTTAAAATCAGAAACAACCCTATAAAGCAAATCAAGATCATAATCGGAATTAGTAAGAAGATGCCCGCCTCCGAAATTTACCCATTTCATTTTTCCTAAAAATTTTCCAAACTTTTCCTCAAAAGCTTTCAAGGTGCGCGCAAACTTGTCGGCGCCATTTTCACAAAGAGTGTGGAAATGCAATCCTTCAATTCCTTCCAGATTATCTCCTTCAAAATTCGCCAAAGTCACACCTAGGTGTGAACGGGGCACGCACGGGTCATACATGGGCATTTCCCCTTCACTATGTTCCGGATTCACTCGAATACCGCAAGACACTTTTTTCTTGGAATTTTTGATAATTTTTTTGAACCTATTCCATTGAGAAAAAGAATTAAAAGATATATGATTGCCATATTTTATATATTCCCTAATATTTTTATCTGTGTAGGATGGAGAAAAAACATGATTTTCTTTGCCAAATTCTTCATATCCGAGACGCGCTTCATTTACCGAGCTCACTTCCGTCCCCGCTAAATACTTTCTTATCAACGGAAAGACAGAATACATCGAAAAGCATTTAAGGGCAATTAAAATTTTTACTCCTAAATCTTTCTGTATTTTTTCTAGGATTTTTAAATTATGCTCAAGGTTCCCCTCGCTTATGACATAACAAGGAGTTTCAATATTTTTTAGATTTAAATTCTTGAAACCTTTTTCATTTACCCAGGGCTCAACAAGCCTTTCTTCCGGATTACAATGTGGCATAATATTTTTATTTTTTTATTTATAAAGCATAAAACATAACTTTTCGAAGGGGTTTGGCGAGCGACGGCGAGCCAACTTCAGGATTTTTTAAGCTTCAAAAAATCCGTACCAAAGAAAAGTTTATGTTTCGTGCTTTATTATTAATTAATAATTCTTTTTAAGTTGTGCTGGAAGATCTTTTAATTTTTTCACAACTACAGGCAATCCGAGCTTTTCCATTTCTTCCAAAAATATTTTTGAATCCAAGGATTTATCCTCTGGAACTTTTACCCCACTGCCTGCCCATTTACCCTCAAGCATCAGCTTGGCGCAAGTTACCGTAGGAACAGCCGTATTGTATCCGATCCCATTGCCACCAGTTTCTAGAAATGCCTTATGATGATCAGTAACGTTATATATATAAACTACTTTTTTCTTACCATTTTTGGTTCCAGAAATTATATCACCGGCAATAGTTTTACCTTTATAGCCTTTGTTAAAATCGTCACCTGTGGGCAAAAGAGCTTTCAAGAATTTTACTGGAATAACTTCACATTTATTGTATTTAACTGGATCAATTCTAGTCATACCGACGTCAAACAACACTCGCAAATAAGAAAGATAAGTCTTTGAAAAAGTCATCCAAAATCTGGCTCTCTTTAGACCGGGAATGCGAGTGACTAGAGTTTCTAACTCCTCGTGATACATCAAGTATGGCGTGAACTTACCAGTTTCTGGAAAATCAAATTCAAAATAAGATGCGTCTTCATCGATCAAGCGTCCGCGCTTCTGCCACTTCCCTTTTTCCCAAAAATGAATCGGCAAAATTAATTCTCGCAGATTGATCTCTGGATTGAAATTCGGAGCAAATTTGATTTTTTTATCTTTTGAACCGCCATTGCAGTCGATAATGTCAATGGTGTCTATTTTATCAAAAAGATAATCTCGCGCATAAGCTGCGAAAATATTTGTCACTCCCGGAGCAAATCCTAGACCTGTGACGGCCAAAAGTCCTTTTTTCTTGAAATCTTTGTCCTTAGCTAATTGTAATTTATAAGAGAAGCCGTATTTTTTAGGATCTTCATAACAGCAAGTATCGATATAGTTGACACCCATTTCTAAACATACGTCCATAATGACCAAATTGTCATAAGACAGCCCGAAATGCATCAATAAATCAGGCTTCACTTTTTTAAAAAGCTCTAGTAAAAATTTCCTATTACCTGCATCTCCTTGATGAACATTTATTTTCACTTTCCCTCGCGTCTTTTTTAGAATTGAAGCTTTGACCGCTTCAGAGTTTTTCGTAGTCCTACTGACCACGTGAATTTCAGAAAAAATCTCAGGGTATTGAGCCATTTTGTGCAAACCAACTCTACCCACATTCCCAGAACCTATCACAAGTATTTTTGACATAATTTTTTAGAAAAATAATTTGTAATTTGTAATAAGAATAGTTTACTACTTGCTAATTCAAAGTCAATCTTTTAAGCCCTTTGTTTTTTAAGCAAAATGAGGTATATTTAAAAGACTTATTTTTATTTTGAATATATGCCGAAAAAAATCATCGTAAATAAATTCGGAGGAGGAATTTTAATTAAGAGTTTTATTCCTTTGATGGTGGAACAATTGCGAGAACAAATAAAAGACGGCTTTCAGCCAGTCGTCGTGATTTCGGCTTTTCCTGGAGTTACAGACGAACTTTTAAAAATTTCTGATGAAACTTTTTTAAAGCAATTTAAAGAAAAAAATTTACAAGCAATGAAAGATATCGGTTTCAATGCAGAGTGGCAGAAAAAAGCTGAAATTGAATTAAATAAATTATTTACCGAAATGGAAAAGGATCTTAAGTTATCTAGAAACATTCTCGCAAACGAAGATAAAATCGTTGCCTATGGAGAAAAGTTATCAGCTACTATTTTTACTTTTTATCTCAATATGCTTGGCTTGCCGGCTCAAAGATTTTTAGCGGAAGAAATTCCTATTATCACTGACGATAATTTTAAAAACGCCGATATTATTTATGAAATTTCCAAAGAAAATATTCAGAAAAATCTTCAAGAAAAAATTTATAATTCTAAAAGAATTTCAGTCATTCCAGGATTTACTGGTAAAACAAAAAAAGGTGAGACTACTACTTTAGGACGAGGCGGTACTGATACCACCGCTTGTTTTATCGGCTCTGCTCTCTTGGCACACAAAATAATTCTCTGGAAAGATGTCGGCGGAGTTTTTTCGGCTGATCCTAAAATCACACCTGAGGTGAAAACTCTCCCTATTATTAGTTATGAAGAAGCCGAAAAAGCTGGAAAAATAATCCACAACAAAGCGGTTCAGTATGTAAAATTATTCAACACTCCGCTCGAAATAGTTTCAATCATTAATCCTAAATTAAAAACGAAGGTCGGTAAAAACAAAAATAGATATAGTAAGTTACGAAACATAAACTTTTTTTCGGTACAGAATTTTTTAAGCTTAAAAATTCCTGAAATTCTCGGCTCGTCAGCCTCGAAACCCCTGCAAAAAGTTATATTTCGTAACTCAAAGTAGATAATGTAATTAGAGTTTTGTATAATAATTTTATGAAAAAATTTAAAGTCGGCATTCTGGGTGCTACAGGAATGGTCGGACAAAATTATATACGCTTACTAGAAAATCATCCTTATTTCGAAGTCACGTATCTGGCTGCTTCTGTACGCTCAGCCGGTAAAAAATATGCTGACTCTGTTTCTGGGCGCTGGCAAATGAATTCGCTAATTCCAGAAAATATAAAAAATATAATTATTGAAGATGTGTTTGATGTAGAAAAAGCTAAAAAAAAGTGTGATTTTGTTTTTTCTGCATTTGAAATTGGAGACAAAGAAATGGTTAAGGCTATAGAAGAAAAATATGCCGAAGCCGGATTGCCCGTCATTTCCAACGCTTCCGCTAATCGCTCAATCGAAGATGTTCCGATGCTTATTCCAGAAATAAACCCTGAACATTTAAAAATAATTGATCAACAAAAGAAAAATCATAAATGGGATAAGGGTTTTATTGTAGTTAAGCCGAATTGTAGTTTACAGAGCTACTTAACTCCTATCTTTGCCTTAGAAAAAGCCGGCTACCCTATTAAAAAAATATTTGTTACTACCCTACAAGCTGTTTCTGGAGCTGGTTACCCCGGAGTGTCGAGTTTAGATATGATTGACAATGTTGTTCCATATATAAAAGGTGAAGAAGAAAAAACAGAAGAAGAACCTTTAAAAATTTTAGGCAACATCAAAAACGGCAAATTTATTCAAAGAAAAGACATCGAAATTTCTGCTCATTGCACTAGGGTTCCAGTGATAGATGGGCATTTAGCTTGCATTAATATTTTATTTAAAAACAAAAAACCTACAAAAGAAAAAATTATAGAAATTTGGAGAAATTTTAAAGGACTGCCTCAAGAACTAAAGCTCCCTTTCGCTCCTATTTGTCCGATCATTTATAAAGAAGAAGAAAATCGTCCCCAACCCAAAAAAGACAGAGATAATGATAAGGGCATGGCGGTGACTGTCGGCCGCTTAAGGAAATGTAAAATTTTTGATTATAAATTTGTAGCTTTAAGCCACAATACTGTCCGTGGCGCTGCCGGTGGAGGAATTTTAAACGCTGAACTTCTTGTAAAGAAAAATTATTTAAAATAATGTGAATTACAAAACATAAACTTTTCTTCGGTACGGAATTTTTTAAGCTTAAAAATTCCTGAAATTCTCGGCTCGACAGCCTCGAAACCCCTGCGAAAAGTTATGTTTCGTAAAATAATTTCGCTGTTACTTGACATTGATTTTATTTGCCCTACAATAAACAAATTATTTAAATAATATTTTTGAAATGTTAAACACCCAACAAAAAAAACAATTACAAGAACTGGCCGGGAAATATGGCACACCGCTTTTAGTGGTTGACCATGAAAAATTACGGCAGAATTATTTGGAGTTTAAAG
>Ga0172379_10001044_pt1 | contig 59670 bp, 54 predicted proteins | sample GrowelOW334metaG_FD_119756 | JGI IMG/M metagenome (GOLD analysis project Ga0172379, IMG submission 119756) | Groundwater microbial communities from an aquifer near a municipal landfill in Southern Ontario, Canada - Groundwater well OW334 metaG | ecosystem: Environmental > Aquatic > Deep... | reverse complement strand
TCCGACACGCTCGGCGCCGAAATCCTGCGTCTCTGGGTGGCCAGCACCGACTACTCGGGCGAACTGTCGATCGACGAGAAGACCATCCTGCCGCGCGTGGTCGAGGTCTATCGCCGCCTGCGCAACACGCTGCGTTTCCTGCTGGCCAACACGGCGGATTTCGATTCCGCGGCAAAGCTGCTGCCGCCTTCCGACTGGCTGGAAATCGACCGTTACGCCCTTGCCCTGACGCGGCAGTTGCAGACCCAGTGCACCGCCGACTACGACCGCTTCGAATTCCACAAGGTGGTGCAGGCGCTGATGAACTTCTGCTCCGAGGACCTCGGCGCCTTCTACCTCGACATCCTCAAGGACCGGCTCTATACGGCGGCGGAAAATTCCCGCGCCCGTCGCTCGGCGCAAAGCGCCCTGTGGCACATCCTGCAAACCGTGACGCGGCTGATGGCGCCGATCCTGTCCTTCACCGCCGAGGAAATCTGGACCACGCTCAAGCAGGGCGAAAGCGTCATGCTCGACACCTGGCACACGCTGCCGGAGCAGGCCGCAGAGTCGGCGCTGGTGGCACGGTGGCAGGCGATTCGCGCCGTGCGCGCCGAAGTCTCGCGGGTGCTGGAAGACGTGCGCGGCACCGGCGGCATCGGTTCCTCGCTGCAGGCCGAGGTCAGCCTCCGCGTCGGGGCCGAAGCGCACGAGTTGCTGGCGTCCTTGGGCGAGGACCTCAAGTTCGTCTTCATCTGCTCCAAGGTCAGTCTCGAAAAGGCAGGCGCTGGCGAGGCGGCAACCGGCGTGACAGCCACGCCCAGCGCCCATGTCAAATGCGCGCGCTGCTGGCACTGGCGCGAGGATGTCGGCCGGAACGCCGAACACCCCGAGCTGTGCGGACGCTGCAGCTCCAATTTGTTCGGTTCGGGTGAGGAGCGCGAGTTTGCCTAGTTCCGCCCAAACCCTCGGCCGCTGGCTGCTGCTGGCGGCGATCGTGCTGGTGCTCGATCAGGCCAGCAAGACATGGATACTGGCGAGCTTTCCCCACACGGAGCGGCAGAGCGTGACCTCCTTCTTCAACCTCGTCCTGGTCTTCAATCCCGGCGCGTCCTTCAGCTTTCTGGCCGACGCCGGCGGTTGGCAGAAGTGGTTCTTTGTCGTCCTGGCACTGGGCATTTCGCTCTGGCTGTTGAGCCTGCTGCGCAAGCATGCGCAGGAGCGCCTGCTGCCCGCGGCTCTGGCGCTGATCCTGGGCGGCGCGGTGGGCAATGTGATCGACCGCCTGCGCTTCGGCGCCGTGGTCGACTTTCTCGATTTTCATCTGGCGGGCTATCATTGGCCGGCCTTCAATGTCGCCGACTCGGCCATCACGGTCGGCGTGGCCTTGATGCTCTGGCATCAGTTCCGTCAGCCCAAGGAAGCTTCATGACCGAAACCGTACGCGCCGGCAATCTGATCACGCTGCACTACCGCGTCGCCACCGGCGACGACACCGAGCTGGTGAGCACCTTCGACTCGACCCCGGCGACCCTGCAACTCGGTACCGGCGAGTTGGCGCCGCCCCTCGAGCACTGTCTGATCGGCGTTGCCGTCGGCGAGCGCCATGTGTTCCTGCTCGAGGCCGACCAGGCTTTCGGCGCCCACAATCCGCAGTTGACGCAGCGCATGGCGCGCAGCGCCCTGCCGCCCAATGCCAGCCCCGAGTTGCACGGCCTGACCGAGTTCGCCGCACCCGGCGGCGACAAGTTCACCGGCATCGTGCGCGAACTCGACGAGGAAGCCGTGCTGGTCGATTTCAACCATCCGCTGGCCGGCAAGCCGGTGCGCTTCGAGGTCCAAATCATCGGAATACTGGAATGAAAATCCTGCTCGCCAATCCAAGAGGTTTCTGCGCCGGCGTCGAACGTGCGATCGCGATTGTCGAACGTGCGCTGGAAAAATTCGGCGCGCCGATCTATGTGCGGCACGAAGTGGTGCACAACCGCTACGTGGTCGATGGCCTCAAGGCCAAGGGCGCCGTGTTCGTCGAAGAGCTGGCCGAGGTGCCGGATGGCGCCACGGTGATCTTCAGCGCCCACGGCGTGCCGCAGGCGGTGCGCAAGGAGGCTGCCAAGCGGGGTCTCAGGGTGTTCGATGCCACCTGTCCGCTGGTAACCAAGGTGCATATGGAGGTGTCGCGCCTGCACAAGCAGGGCTACGAGATCGTCATGATCGGTCACAAGGGCCACCCCGAAGTCGAAGGCACCATGGGCCAGGCGACGGGCCGCATGTATCTGGTGGAAAACGTTGAGGATGTGGCGCAACTCAAAGTCGGCGCTGACGGCTCGCCGCCGCTGGCCTACGTCACGCAGACCACGCTCTCGGTGGACGACGCACGGATCATAGTCCACGCCTTGTCGGAGCGTTTCCCCGAGATCGTCGGGCCGCGCAAGGACGATATCTGCTACGCCACGCAGAATCGCCAGGACGCCGTCAAGGCGATGGCCGGCAAGGTCGATGTGGTGATCGTGGTCGGCTCGAAGAACAGCTCGAATTCCAACCGTCTGCGCGAAGTTGCGGCAATCGGCGGCGTACGGGCCTATCTGGTGGATGGGGCGGATCAGATCGAAGCACAGTGGCTGAGCGGCGACGCGCGGGTCGGCGTGACCGCCGGCGCTTCGGCACCCGAGGTCTTAGTCACCGGCGTCGTGGAACGCCTCAAGGCGCTAGGCGCCGGCCCGGTCGAATTGCTCGCGGGTGTCGCGGAAAACGTCAATTTTCCGCTGCCCAGGGAACTCACGTAGCCGGCGTGCCGGTGTTTTCGGCCTGCGCCAAAGCGCAGGCCATGCCGGCTCAGTCCGCCCCGTATGACCAGAACAGCCGGGTGCGCGTGCCCCGCAGATTGAGCACGCTGCGCGCACCGGCAATCGATGAAGCCGAGGTCAGCGAGGTACCGCCGCTGCCGATGATGAAGCGGTAGGGCGTGCCACCGATCGATACCACGCCGGCCGTCACCGTCGGCGGCAGGCCGCCGCCGGAAAATATCGTGGCGTAATCGGTGGCGGTGAAGGTTTGCACCCCGCCGCTGGTCGATTCATCGCGGTTGAGCGCGGGCATGCCGGTGAAGGGATCGACCGCATAACCCAGCGCCTGGCCCAGATTGGAACAGATGCCTGCGTCCGGGTTGGGCGCCACCGGGGTGTTGGTCGCAAAGTAGACCACCCCGGCCACCACTCGCGCCGCGTTCACCGACTTCTCCTCGTTGCGCGAACCGTTGCCGTCCGGATCGTTGCGCAAATAGACGTACCAGCCCTTATAACCCAAGGCGTTGGAAAGGTCGTAGGGCGTCAAAGTGCCGTCGCTGGCATTTATGCGTTGCAGATTGCCATCCAGGATCGGAGCGCCATTGACGGTCGCCTCGTCGGCGCCGGTTTGCACGGTATCGAGCACGCCATAGAAGCGATCCCTTATCTTGCCGATTGTGGAAGTCGGGTAGTAGGTATCGGTGTACAGGCTGCCGCAGGTCAAGCTGTTGGCGGTGCCGTCGGCCTTGAAATTGGGCAGCGGCTTTTCGCGATTGCCGCTGCCCACCATCACCATGACGTTGACCACGCCGTTGAAGGTGAAGGGCAGCACTTCCGGGGCAAACAGGAATTTTCTCGCATTGTCGCCGCCGTCGTGCTCGACGTCGCCGAGTTTGGCGACGCGATAGCGCTTCCAGTAAGTGCTGCTGGCGACGTTGGTGACAGTCTGGACCGTATCGAAGCGGAATATGTTGGCATTGGTGTCGCCGGCGTAGATGCGATCGGCGAAACCGTCGGCATTCAGGTCGAGCACATTCACGTCGGCGGCAAAGCTGTAGCCCATGGCGCCGCTGGGGGGCTGCAGGAACTGGATCAACTGCCCGGTTTCCGCCTCGACCACGAATACGCCGCGGCCCATGGTGGGCGAGACCGGGGAACCTGCCGGCTTGTCCTCCTGGGTGGCGTCGTAACCGGCGCCGAACACCAGCACCACGGGGTCGGTAATCACCGTCGCATCGGTCCGGGTGAAGCTGCCCTTGAGCTTGGTGATTATCGGTTCCGACCAGGTCTGCGCCAGTTCGGAGAACCCGGTGCTGGCATTGGTGATGCGCCACATGAACTTGGGCGTGTCGGGGTTGGTCACGTCCAGCGCATAGATCGCGCGTCCGCCGCGGCGCATGGTGGCAAACAGCCAGGTCTTGGTCGGCGCGGTGGTTGCTGTGCCGTCCGGGCTTTGATAAGCGGTCAGCGAACCATCCCAGAAGAAGGGGCGCCGGGTCGGCGTCGGCGTGATGCTGCAGGACAGGTTCGGGTAGCGCACCAGCTCGCTGTTGGTGTACAACCGCGCCAGCTTGCTGTAGGTCATGAACTCGCTGGGGATGAAGGCCCATTTTTCCTCGCCATCGACGCTCGCCGTGCCGCCATGGATGGCGCGCAGGAAACCGTCGTTGGCGCCGTAGAAGCCGACGATGCCGATCGTGCTGCCGTAGTTGACCACCACCGGCCGGGCGTGCAGCACGTCGCCGTGGATGCTGGCGCGGACATTGGCCAGCGAGGCGTTGAGGTCCTCGTCCTCCCACAGGTCCTTGCCGCGCGTCCACAGGATCAGGTTGGTCGTATCCGGCCCGGCGATTCCCGTGCCGGTGGTTGCGGTGATCGTGCCCGTCGGCGGAGTGGTCGGGGTCAGGGTGATCGGGCCGAAAGTGAAGGTATTCGCGTCGGGTACGCCCGCCGTCAGCGGATGGAAGTTGCCGTTGTACTGGGTCTGGGCCGCGCCGGTGATGCTGATGGTGTCGGTCGTGGCGAAGCCATGGGGCGCGGGCACACCAAGAAGGGTGGTGACCGCCGTCGCTGTCGTGCTGCCCAAGGTGCGCGTGATGTTGACCGGGAACGCGGTGCCAACGGTTGTCGCGGTCATGCTGGCGCCGGCGTCCGGCGTCGTCGCATTGGCCGCTGCGGCCAGGGTGTAACAGTAAACACTGTTCTTGTTGGTAGCGCTGATGGTCAGGCTGGTGGTATTGGGGCAACTGGTGCCGGTGGCGCTGATCACGACGCCTGCAGCGCTGGTGTTATAGGCGGTCGGCACCGCACCCGACACCACCACGGTATTGCCGGTGACGAACTTGTTGCCCAAGTTGGCGGTGGCGAGGACCACGACGCAACCGGCGGTGCCGGCCGCAACGCAGGGACTGGTGGTATAGCTCACCGAGCTGTGCGTTGCCGACTGACCCAAGGCCACCGCACTGCCCGCGGTGGTCGCCGGAGAGGCCGGGTTGCCGCCGGGGATGGTTACGCTGAAGGCAAAGGTGGTCCCGGTCGGCGCCGGCGACGCCAGCACGGTCCACGGCCCATTGAGGAAGGCCTGCGCGGCGCCCGCGATCGTCGTCGAATTCCCGGCCGACAGGAGATGGAGTGACGTCGTGGACACCGTGGCGGTCACCGTGGTGCCTGCCGTGGTACCGGACAGGGTGATGCTGCTGACACCGGCGATGCCGCCGGGCCGCGTTGCGGTCGCGGTATCGGTGGTGGTCGGCAATTCGTTCAGGGTGTAGCTGAAATGCGTGGCATCGACATAAGTGATGGTCTTGGCGCCGTTGTAGGCGACCGGCGTCGCACCGGCGATGGTCACCGTTGCTCCATCCGTAAATCCGTGCGCCGCGGTCGAGGTGGCCGTCACCGTATTGCCGGAACGGGCCAGCGACACGGTCGCCGAGCCGGCCGGCGCCACCAGGGCCGTGGTCACCTCGGTGTTGGAGGTCGCTACGACATTGTTGGACAAGGTCTTTTGCGCCGTCGTCGCGCCGGCAGCGAGGCAGGTGCCGAGGCAGGTGTAGACATTGCGCCCGTCCGGGTTGGGCGCGGTCGGCGTCTGTGCCCAATTGGTGCGCAGGCGCTGCGCGGCGGCGCCGCGCTCGACTTCGGGTCCGTCCGGCGAGTCGCTCGAGCCGCCGGCCGCGCTGGGCGTTGCGGTCCAGAAGGTGGAAGGCGAGGTCCAGTAGCTCTTCGCCGAGAGATCGATGAAGCCGGTATTGCCTTCCTCGTCGATTGCCCGGTAGCCGTTCTTGTCGCCCATGTACAGCTTGAGCGGAATCTTGCCCGTGGCATCCGTGCCGCAGTCGGGCGCCGATACATCTTCGCCGACGCGTTCATCGTTCGCCGTGAAGGTTCCCGAAACCGAGGGCGTGGCGGTGAAGGTGCCGGTGAAGCTCGAGCTGCCGCCGCCGGTCCCCGTGCCAGTGATGGTCCCGGTCACCGTGCCGCTGCCCATGTCAGCGACCGGTGTGAACGTGGTCCCGGCGGAGGTGCTGAGCGTTGCCGCCAGGGTCGCCGTCGCCGTGCCGCTGACGGTGCCGCTCACCGTGCCGCTGACCGCGGTTGTGCCTCCGTTGGTCAGCGTACCGCTGAACGTACCCGTGACCGTGCCGGTGGCATCGCCGGTCAAAATGGCCGGTATCAGGCCGCTGACCAGGGGGCGCGTGTTGTCGATCAGCACCTTGTCGTTGCGGTCGGCGTCGCAGTAGCGGCCGAACTTGTATTCCTTGAGATTGCCGAACCAGCGCGGCCGGGCGCCCGCATCGGGGCGGAATACCCCGATGTAGACCTGATTCTCGTAAGTGCCTTGCGTATTGACGGAAATCGGCAGCGTGGCGGAGGCGAACACGCTATTGACGGCCTGGATTTCGGCAAAGATCAGCGCCATCGCATTCTTGATTTCCTGCTTGCTGGTGGACTTGAAGTACTTGCCGCCGCCGACCTTGGCCATGCTTTTCAGCAGCTTGGCTTGATCGCGATTCGCGTCGGTTTTCGGTGCAGTAGACCCGTCGCACGAATTCTTGCAGACGTCAATGGTGTAGGTCGCGATCTTGTTGACCAGCTTGGCCTTCGGGATGCTCGTGCTCTTCGGGTCATCCACCGTGGATTTGACGCCGTAGGTATACATGAGCCGAGTCCACTCGTCGGCAACTTTGGCGTTGTCGCCGCCGACAACGTCTTCGGCAAAGTCGGGGGTGAGGTTGCCGTCCGAGTCGGTCAATGGGACGCCGCCCAGTGTCGCCGCGTCGATCAAATCCTGTCTGGCACCGGCCAGGTTCGGATAACCGTTGCCGATGAAAATGATGAAGTTCTTGGCGCAACCGCCGGCGGCGGCGCCGGGCGGTATGTAAGTAGTCGAGCTTGCCGTTCCGTCGGCGAGGGAATTGCCAGGCAGGGCGCCGGCCGGCATTTTGGTGGTGTTGACCGTGCTGCCGGCGTAATCGCGCAGGTCAAGCTGGCTGCCACTGGGCAGATCGGTGGTGCCGAAACGGGCGAAGCCGTTGAAGTAGCGATAGGCCGTATTCAGCATGCTGTCATAGACGATGGATGAGGTGTTCACCTTGTCGTCGTTGTCGCCGTCGCCGCCGAAGTTGGCGACCATGGTGTTGAGCATGCTGCCGAAGGCGGTCTTGTTGGTGCCGCTCATCTCGCGGACGGCAAAACGCACATAGCCGCCGTTGGAACCCGCCGCCATCAGCAGCCCGACATTGATGTTGTCGCCGAGGGTGGAGACGATCTCGGACAGGGCTTCGAGTTCGGATACGCCTTGCTTGCCCTCCGGCCAGCCCTCCGCGGCGCGCGCCCAGTCGGCCATGTTGTCGAGCACGATCAGGACGTTGGCCTGGGAGCCGGTGGAGGCCTCGCCGCCTACGTAAAGATCGATATCGTCGGCGTGCAGTTGCGGCGAGAGGAAGGCGCCCGTCAACAGTGCGGCGCCCAGCAGCTTGCGAAATTTGGATTTCATGGTGTTTCTCCTGCCGTTTATCCCGGCGTATCAGGTGCCGGTGCAGCGATACGCTGCGTCGTTGGCGTAAACCGTCACGGCGCCGTTGTCCATGCGGATGCCGGTGCCCTGGGTAACCGAGACATTGGCGCCGAACCAGCCCGAGGTGGAGGTCGCCTGGATCTGCCAGATGGTGTCGGCACAGGCCGAATACGGGTTGGACAGGGTGTCCAGGCATTTCTTGTCATCGGCCAGGGCGATGTTCAGATCGATATTCTTGACCGGAACGGTTCTGACCAGGCACGGCCGCGGTACCACGACGGAATAGGTCTTGCCTCCCTCCGTCACGGTCAAGGTTTGTGCTGTTCCGGCAATGTTGTCGGTAAAGTTGCTCGACAGAATCAGATCGATCGTGCGTTGCGCCGTCGACATGGCTTCAGCGCGCGACTGGGCATTGGCCACGCTGCGCAGGTTGACGGTCGATAAGCGAATCGCCGAAACGGCCATCAGCGTCAATACCATCAGCATGATGAGGCTCAGGATCAGGACGACGCCGCGCTGGCGGACGGGCAGGTTGCTCATGGCACCTCCCTTCGGCCCGACATATTGACCAGCTTGATGGTGGAAGACGTCATGCGCCTGCGGAAGGCGTCGAGTGCGCCTGTGGGATACACCGTCTTGCTGCCCATCGTATAGGATTTGGTGTCGACCCAGCGGCTGGTGGTCTTCAGGTCCCGGGTCAGCAGGAACAGCTTGACCGCCATCACATCCTCCCAGCGATTTTCGGTACTGGCGTCGAGCCGCATCCCGGTCACCGCAGTGCCGGTCGCACCGGTCTGCCGCGGATCGTTGTTGGAGACCACCCAGGCGTCCACCGATCCGTCATCGGTGGTATCGATGCCATATTCCAGATGCATGTCCTCGACCCCGGGTGCGATGGTCCGCAGGTTCTGCAGGACTCTGAGCGTGGTGCCGCCGCTGCTGGGAATGGCCAGTTCGACCATTTTCAGCGTGGGTATGCCGTCACCGGTGGTCGCGGCGTCTCGGTCGAGGTCATTGACGCAGTCGTCGCACTGCGAAATATAGTAAATCCGCGTAATCAGCTTGCGCAGCGAGGCGTTTGTCCCGGGCACGGTCGACGTGCAGCCGAGCACATGCAGATTGAAGTCGGTACTGGTTGTGGTCGACAAGGCGTTGAACGGCTGGGTATCGACGGTGCCGTCCGGACAGGAAGAGCCCTGGAAATAGGCCTCGCCGGGCACGTAGCCGGCGCCGCCTGCCGTCACCGATAGGGTGCTGGCACGGCGCACCACAAAGACATCGGTGTTCGCCTTGTAGTGGTCCAGACAACCGGTCAGGCCCGTCGGCAGGCTGCCGGTGTTATGCGCCTCATAGCCGAAAATCGCGAACGGCACCTGGACCGGGCCTGTCGTCGCGTTCCAGCCCGGCAGGGGGTTGCCTCCTGTGGTGGAACACGGATCGACATATTTCCAGTCGGCCGGCATGGATCCGGTGAACGGCGGTGCGTAGTTGCCGTAATAGCCGGCAAGCCGGATGTCCTCGGCCAGGGTGTCCAGCGAATAGCGGGCCGTTTCGATTTTCTGCCCTTCGCGGTCGATCGTCTCGCGCGTGTTGATCGACGTGGTAAAAATGGACGCCATGGCCATCATCAGGGTCATGGCGATGCCCATGGCTATCATCAGCTCTATCAGGCTGAAGCCGCGACCGGCGGCGGGCAATTGTCGGATGGGCTTCATGAGGGGTTCAGGTCCCATCAAGAACGGCAACGCGAATCTTGCGGCTGACTCCGCTGCGGCGCGTGGTGATGGCGGTCGAGCCGCAGGAATTGTCGCTGGGAACGACGCCGATATCGCGTGCCTGCCAGACCACATCGATCTGGAATTCGCCGCTGGTTCCCGTATTGAAGACGCAGGCGCGGCCGGCGGTCAGGCCGCCCACCTTGCTGCCGCTGACGGACTCGCCTATGCCCTTGATCGACAGATCCCATTCGCAGAAATCACGCGCCGCCATGCTGGCTTTACCCGCACAACAGGTGGCCTGAAGTGCGGGCGTGTTGTTTGTAACGGTGATGCAGTCATTGCTGTAGCCGGTGCCGAACACCACCGGGACGCTGCCGCTGCTCTGCTGGTTGTAGCCGGTGTTGGCCGCGGTGCTGGTCTTGACCTCGGTCAGGTTGGAATTCATGCGATCGGCCATTTCGTTGGCCAGCATCATGGCCTGCGCGCGGGAGAAGGAATCCGCTTCGGCATTCAGCGCCCGTGCCTGCAGGCCCGCCAGCCCAAGCAGGCCCACCGCCAGGATGGCCATGGTAATGATGACTTCGAGCAGCGAAAAGCCGCCCTGTACTTTCATGGTTCTGCTCATGAGCATGATGGTGCTCCGGTCGTCATGACCCAGACGCTGGCGTTACCGTTGGTGTCGAACTTGACACAGCGTGGCGCGGCGAAGCCGTCGATATCGGTGACCAGCAATTTCACGGCCACTCCGCCGGCCAGGCGCCCGCTGCGGCCGAACACGATTGGGGCCACCGTCCCCTGATAGGCGTAGGTGATGCCCGCGGTCGGCTTGATGATCTGCATCACGCCGTCGGCGGGGGCGGATACGCTGCAGGCCGTCGTGCTGGTGAACACGATGCACCAGCCGTTGCTGAAGTTGCTTCCCGCCGCGACGATGGAAATGGAGGAGCCGGAAACGCCTCCCCACTTGATCGCCTCGCTCCTGGCAAACATCGCCGTGGTTACCAGGTCGAACGTGGCGGACTTCATCTTTTGATTGTTGAGCAGCGTCTTGATGCTGGGCACGGCAACGGCCATCAGGATACCGCCAATGACGATAACGATCATGACTTCGATCAAGGTGAATCCGCTGGCCCGGCGGCGCTGGCTTACCATTCTGTCACCGGCAGCTTGAGGCCGAACTGGTTGATCGACAGCTCCGTGCTGGCCCCGGCCGCAGGATTGCCTTCCTGGATGGTGCCGGCCTTGCCGCTGGCGCTGACGGTGAAAATCGGCAGGCCCTGCAGGGCAACCACGGTGGAAGCGGTATTGTTTCCCGCGTTCAGCGCGAAATCGAATTTGGTACAAACTTCGGTCGGCACAGTGTAGCCAAGCTCGCCGAATACACAGTTGGCAACAGTGTAGGTGTTTGAATACGCACCCGCCTTCATGACGTACTGTTCCTGACGGCTGGCCACCTCCATCAGCACGGCCTTGGCGGCGGCCTTGTTGGCGCGGATCAGGTACGCGTTGTAAGAGGGCATGGCAATCGCACCGAGAATTCCGATAACCAAGACGACGACGACCAACTCGATCAGCGAGAAGCCGCGATCGGTGCCGCGGCCGCAAACCGGGTTCAACGCTGTGGGATAGCTTGCCTGCCTGACGGATGTCATTCGACGTGCCGCATGTACTTTGTAGATGAGCCCATGATTCCCTTGCCCGCCCTCCTGCGCCATCAGCAAAATCGGATTATGCATAGGGGAAACCTGATCCGGCGCCAATGCCGGCACCGGCTGCCGGACTGATGCCGGGCCGCTGCAGGACAGAGCGCCCTGAGCGCACGATGTAAAAGTCGGCGCTGGCGGGACGGCGATTGCTGTGCCACATATAATCGGCCGCAGGCCCTGTCTCTGGAGTTTTGCTGCCGTGTCGCTCGCTCATGCCGCCGAGGATATCACTATCGCATCATCGCGACAGCTAACGCTCTCCGCCATGATTCTGATCGGCATTACGCTGAGCCTGATGATGGGCTTCGCCTTCTGGTCGTGGCGCCATCGCCAGGGCTTGGCGCTGCGCCGCCGCCAGGCCGAACTGGCCTTGCGCGCCTCGGAAGACCGCCTGCGCCAGGTGTCGAGCCAGCTGCCGGTGGCGCTGTTCGAGTACGTCGCCGCCCCGGTGCCGGAGTTTCGATCCATCAGCGAGGGCGTGGCGCGACTGCTGCCGTGCACGGCAGCTGAAATTCTGGCGGATCCCCAGGCGTTTTTCGGCGGCATCCATGCCGGGGATCTCGCGGGGCTGGTCTGGCGCGATGCCGCGACGCCGCCGGCGCGTGAGTTCGAGTGCGTCGTGCGCAGTCTGCCGGCGGCCGAGCATCCACGCTGGCTGCAAATCCGTGCCACCACGGAATTTACCGCAGGAGGCGAGCGCGCGATTCACGGCGTGATTCTCGACGTCACCGCGCTGAAACGGGCGCAGCAGGATCTGGAACGCTCGCATGAGGAGTTGCGACGCCTGACGAGCCACCGCGAGGCGCGCATCGAGCAGGAGCGCGCGCGCCTGGCACGCGAATTCCACGATGAACTGGGACAGGTGCTGACGACGGCGCGCATGCACCTGCAATTGCTTGAACGCAGCCTGCCGGCCGACTCAGCGGATGCCCGCGACGCCGCGCGCAACATCGAAGCGATGATCGCCGAGGCCTATCGCAGCGTAAAAACCATCGCTTCCGACCTGCGCCCGGCAGCGCTCAATCTTGGCCTGGCGGCGGCCGTGGAATGGGTTGCTGCACGCATTCTCGGGCCGGCCAACATCCAGTGCAGCATTTCCTGTACGCCGGCGGCGGACCGGCTCGACGATGACTATGCCATTGCGCTGTTTCGCATCATCCAGGAATCGCTGACCAACATCGTTCGTCATGCCGTGGCCCGGAATGTGCACATCACGCTCAGCCACCATGAGGGAGAAATGCGCCTGCTGGTGGAAGACGACGGCAAGGGATTCGATGCGCCGGCTGTCGACCACGCCACGCACTTCGGCTTGCTGGGAATCTCCGAGCGCGTCACGTCGCTCGGCGGCGTGCTCGAGATCGACAGCACCCCTGGCGCCGGCACTCGCCTTGCCGTGATACTGCCGCAGGTTCCGCTCAAGGCGGACAATGCCGACAGGAGTTCAAGCGCACCATGATCAGGATCATCATCGCCGACGACCACACGCTGTTCCGCGTCGGCCTCAAACAGATGCTGCATTCATTCTCCGGCATCGATGTCGTCGGCGAAGCCACCAATGCGGTGGAGGCGCTCGCGGCGGCGAGCGTGGGTGGCGCCGACCTCATCATCATGGATCTGACCATGCCCGGCGCGTCAGGCACCAGCCTGATCGAGCAGACCAGGAAGGCGCGACCCGATTTGCCGATTCTGGTGCTCAGCATGCACGACGAGCCGGGTACGGTGCGCCGCGCCCTGCAGGCCGGCGCTTCCGGCTACATCACCAAGGGCTCGAGCCCGGACACCCTGTTGACGGCGGTGACCCGTGTCGGTGCCGGCGAGCGCTATATCGATCCCACCATCGCCGAAGCGCTGGCTTTCGATACCGCGGCCCACGGTCCGGGCGATCCGCACCAGAGCCTGAGTCAGCGCGAATGGCAGGTGCTGCGCCTGATCGCGAAGGGCGTGATGCTGAGCCAGATCGCCGAGCAGTTGCATCTCAGCCCGAAGACCGTCACCACCCACAAGAGTCACGTGATGGAAAAGCTCGGCATCGGCAACAACGCCGATCTGATCCGCTACGCCATCGAACACAAGCTCTTCGATTGAGAGCGCGTGAATAAATCCACTGCGCGACTGGCCTGGCCGCTTGCCATTTCGCTGGCGCTGCATCTGGGTGTCGGCTGGCTGTTCTCGCCGGGCAGCGCGGAGAACCGGCTGAGGCAGGCGAAGGCGGTCACGCTGACGGTAACCCTGGCCAGCAAGGACCGCTCCGACCCGCTGCGGGTTTCATCAGCCGAACCGGCTGTCGCGGATTCTGCCACGGCGGCCTTGCCTGCCGTCGGCGAGGCTGGCGGGATATTGACCCAAAAGGCGCGCTTCCTCGTCGCGCCGAACCTCGCGGCGCTGGAGGCGATACCGGTTCAATTCGCCGGGAGCCTGACCCTTCGTCTCCATGTCACAGCGTTGGGGACGGTTGACCGGATCACGGTGATCAAGGGTGATCCGGTGCCCAAGGAACTGCTTGACGGTCTGCTGACCCGTTTCGAGCATGCCCGGTTGGCGCCGGCGCTGGCCGGATCGGAGGCCGTGGCGAGCACGCTCGACCTGGTGATCCGCTATGAACCGGGGCCGACCCTGCTTCCGCGCGACCAATGACCAAATCAGCCGTGATGGACGAATCAAGAGGCCGCGGAATCGGCGCCCGTCTCCGGCGGGAACCTGTATCGCCGTAGCGCCGGCGCCGACTTTCCCGCGTTGCCACGCAAGGGGGCCAGCAGGTATAATCTGCCGCCTTTCAGGACGCTGTTGTAGCTCAGTTGGTAGAGCAACTGATTCGTAATCAGTAGGTCGCCAGTTCGATTCCGGCCAACAGCACCAAATCTCAGGGCCTGCCTCCATTTCGGTCGGCAGGCCCTGTTTCTTTTCAGGGGACGCTCATGCAGATCAAGGACAGCGTATTCATCATCACCGGCGGGGCTTCGGGGCTCGGTGCCGGTACCGGGCGGATGCTGGTGGCGGGGGGGGCCAAGGTGGTTCTGGCCGACCTCAACGAGGCGGCGGGCAATGCGCTGGCGGCCGAATTGGGCAGCAACGCGCGCTTCGTCACCACCAACGTCGCCGACGAAGCCAGCGCCAAGGCCTGCGTGGCGGCAGCGCTGGCGGCCTTTGGCGGCCTGCACGGGCTGGTCAATTGCGCCGGCATTGCGCCGGCCGAGAAGGTGCTGGGCAGGAACGGCCCGCATTCGCTCGATGTCTTCGCCAAGGTCGTCACCGTCAATCTGGTCGGCAGCTTCAACATGATTCGCCTCGCGTCCGAGGCGATGAGCAAGGGCCAGCCGAATGCGGCCGGCGAACGCGGCGTGATCGTCAGCACCGCATCCGTGGCGGCCTATGACGGCCAGATCGGGCAGGCGGCCTACGCCGCGTCGAAGGGCGGCGTGGTCGGCATGACCCTGCCGATCGCGCGCGAACTGGCGCGCTTTGGCATCCGCGTCATGACCATTGCTCCCGGCATTTTCGAGACGCCGATGCTGCTGGGCCTGCCGCAGGACGTGCAGGATGCCCTGGGCAAGATGGTTCCGTTTCCCTCGCGCCTGGGCCGGCCGGACGAGTATGCGGCGCTGGTGCGGCATATCGTCGAAAACGAGATGCTCAACGGCGAGGTGATCCGCCTCGACGGCGCCATCCGCATGGCGCCGAAGTAATCGGTGTTGAAGACTCGGCCTGACGATGGCCGATAGGGAGCCCTGTTACCACTGCGGCCTGTCGATCCCGGCAGGTGCGGCGTTCGCGGTGGAGATCGACCACGTCCGGCGCGAGATGTGCTGCGCGGGTTGCCAGGCGGTGGCGCAGGCCATTGTCGCCAACGGCCTGACCGACTACTACCGCCATCGCGACGCGATGCCGGAAAGCCCGCGCGAGGCTCTGCCGCAGGTGCTGGCCGATTTCGGCCTGTTCGATCATCCCGACGTGCAGAAAAGCTTCGTGCGGCGGGCCGAGGGCGCGGCGGGCGAGCACGAACAGGAAGCGGCGCTGATCCTCGAAGGCATCACTTGCGCCGCCTGTGTCTGGCTCAACGAATCGCATGTGCGCCGCCAGCCCGGCGTGACCGCCGTCGACATCAATTACGCCACACGCCGCGCGCGGGTGCGCTGGGACGAGCGCGTCACGAAGCTGTCGGCGATCCTCGAAGCCGTCGCCGCGATCGGCTATCGCGCCCATCCCTACGATATCGGCCGCTCCGAGGAGTTGGCACAGAAGGAGCGCAAGGCCGCGCTGTGGCGGCTGTTCGTCGCCGGCTTCGGCATGATGCAGGTGATGATGTATGCGGTGCCGGTGTATCTCGCGCATGGCGACATGACGCCGGACATCGAGCAGCTGATGCGCTGGGCCAGCCTGATCCTGACGGTGCCGGTGATCGGGTATTCTGCGGCGCCTTTTTTCGTCAGCGCGTGGCGCGACCTGAAGCTGCGTCGCGTCGGCATGGACGTGCCGGTGGCGCTGGGCGTTGGCGCGGCCTTTGCGGCCAGCCTGTGGGCCACGCTGACGGCGGCCGGCGAGGTGTATTTCGATTCGGTCACCATGTTCGTCTTCTTCCTGCTTACCGGCCGCTATCTGGAAATGATGGCGCGGCAGAAGGCGGCGCGCAGCGTCGAGACTCTGGCCCGAGCCATTCCGGCCTTTGCCACGCGTCTCGCGGCGTGGCCAGGTACCGCGGCGGATGCGGCGGGCGAGCGCGTCGCCGTGGCCGAGTTGCGCGCCGGCGATGCGGTGCAGGTCAAACCCGGCGAGACGGTTCCGGCGGACGGCATGGTCCTCGCTGGCGAAAGTGCCGCGGACGAATCGCTGCTGACCGGCGAAAGCCGCCCGGTGTCCAAGCGGGTGGGCGATGCGCTGATCGGCGGCAGCGTGAATACCGCCAGCCCGCTGGTGATGCGCGTCGAACATGTCGGTGCCGAGACGCGCGTGGCGGCCATTCAGCGCCTGATGGAGCGGGCCGCGGCGGAAAAGCCGCGTCTGGTGGAAATGGCCGACCGGGTCGCCGGTCGCTTCATCGTCGCCTTGCTGGTGCTGGCGGTGGCGGCTGCGCTGGCCTGGTGGTGGATCGATCCCGCGCGCGCCCTGTGGATTTTTGTCGCCGTGCTGGTGGTGAGTTGCCCTTGCGCACTCTCTCTGGCGACACCGGCGGCATTGACGGTGGCGACCGGCGCGCTGGCCGCCCGGGGCGTGCTGGTCACCCGCGGCCACGCGATCGAGGCACTGGCGCGTGCCGATCATTTCATTTTCGACAAGACCGGCACGCTGACAGTGGGGCACATGGCGCTGGTCGAGGTGCTGCCCCTGCGTGGCGATGCCGCAGGCGCGCTGGCGCTGGCGGCCGCGCTCGAGCGCGGTTCCGAGCACCCCATCGCGAAGGCACTGGCCGCTGGCGGCGTGGATGCGGGGAGGAATCTGGCAATGGAGGTTAGCGGACTGCGCGCCACCACGGGCGCAGGCGTCGAAGGTGTGATCGAGGCGCGGGTCTGGCGGCTCGGGCGTCCCGAGTTCGTCGCGGCCTTGCATGCAGCACCGGTCCCGTCGGAAGCTCAGGCAATAGTCGGCGCTGGCGATACGGTGATTGCCCTGGGCGATGCAGACGGCTGGCAGGCGTTTTTCCGCCTGAGCGACGGCCTCCGTCCTGAGGCAGCCGTCATGGTGACCAAACTTGCTGCCGCGGGCATCAGGCTGTCGATTTTCAGCGGCGACGCGCCGGCTGCGGCCGGGCGGGTGGGTGTGGCGCTGGGCATTGCGGACGCGCGCGGCGGACTCTCGCCGGAAGACAAGCATGCGGCGCTCAAGGTCCTGCAGGCGGCTGGCGAGACAGTAGCGATGGTCGGTGACGGCGTCAATGACGCCCCGGTGCTGGCGCAGGCTCAGGTGTCGATTGCCATGGCTGGCGGCGCCGATCTGGCACGGGCCAATGCCGACGTGGTGTTGCTCGGCAATGATCTGCGGGCCTTGCCCGAAGGACTGCTGCTGGCGCGGCGCACCGTGCGGATAGTCAGGCAGAACCTGGCGTGGGCTTTCGCCTACAATCTGCTGGCGATCCCGCTGGCCATGGCCGGTTGGGTGACACCCTGGATGGCCGGCATCGGCATGTCGGCCAGTTCGCTGCTGGTGGTTCTCAATGCCTTGCGTCTGCAGCGAGGGTAAGACTCTATGGACATCCTGTATCTCCTGATTCCGTTGTCCCTGTTGCTGGTCTTCGTCATTGCCGCGCTGTTCTGGTGGTCGGTGAAAAGCGGGCAGTACGACGATCTCGAAGGCCCCGGCTACCGCATCCTGATGGATGACGACAAGGCCGATGTGCCGGGGGAAAGCAGCACTGTTGACTCAGATCAAAACGCGGCGGGTGATAAGTAACCATACTGACTGCGGGTTTTATGGTGATGGCTTCGCGCCGTTGCCCAAAGGCTCTCTGTTGGGGTTGGGGGTGCGCGCTGCGCACCCTTTTTTTTATCTGATTCCAGTTACTTGAGGCCAGTCGACTTCGACGATGATTCTGTCCCGCACCAGCCAGTACGCGATTCAGGCCCTGATTTTCGTGGCGACCCAGCCGCGCGGTGTGCCCGTATTGATTCGCACCATCGCCGACCACCTCGGCGTTCCGCCGCCGTATCTTGCGAAAATCATGCAAAACCTCAGTCGCGGAAAACTGATCCATTCCTTTCGCGGCCGGCAGGGCGGCGTGTGTTTGTGCGAGGGCGGCGAAAAGACCGATTTGATGCAGATTCTCACGCTGATCGAAGGTCCCGGCCTCGCCGATAACTGCGTGCTCGGACTCAAGGTATGCGGCGACGAGACGGCCTGCCCGATGCACACCGAGTGGAAACCGATCAAGACGAAAATCCTGAAACTGCTGAACCAGCAGACCCTCGGCAAGCTTGCCGCGGCAGTCCAGAGCGGGAAATATCGACTGACGGAGCTGCCGTTTGCCGCGCTGGAATCGAAGGCAGGTGCGCCCGGCAGCGAACCAGTGATTCTCGCCAAGGCGCCGGGAATCAGGGGTCGCCGCACGCGCAGTGCCCGTGCGGCCGACGCGTGAGAGCATGAAAGACATGGCCGACTCGAAGATAACTCCGCTTCCTGCGCCACTTCATCAGGCGTGCGAGCCAGTCGCCTGCACGCAATGCGGCGTCTATCGCTTATGCCTGCCGCTCGGCCTTCATGACGGGGACATGACGCTGCTGGAGAGCATCGTCAAGCGCAAGGAGACCTATAAGCGCGGGCAACTCCTCTTCAGGGCGGGCGAGCGCTTCGACTTCATTTATGCGATCCGCGGCGGCTCGGTCAAGACTTCGGTGTGCACGCCGGACGGCCGCGTGCAAATCACCGGTTTCCATATTCCAGGCGAAGTTCTTGGCTTGAGCGCGCTCGCATTGGGGCAGTACAGCAGCGAAGCGCGGGCACTTGAAACGACGTCTGTTTGCCGGGTAGAGGCCGCACGGCTTGATGAACTGGCGCAAAAAATCCCCTCGCTGCAGTACCAGATGATGAAGATCATGAGCGGCCAGATCCGCCAGGACGAGGAACTGATGCTGCTGCTCGGAAGGAGGAGCGCCGAAGAACGCCTGGCCGAGTATCTGATCGGGCTGTCGAGGCGCTTCGCCGCCCGCAATTTTTCGCCGACTCAATTCAACCTGAGCATGTCGCGCGGCGACATCGGCAACTATCTCGGCATCGCCGAGGAGACGGTGTGTCGCATTCTGACCCGATTCCAGAACGCAGGCATGATCGCGACGCAACGGCGCCATGTTTCGCTGATCGATCTTCGACAACTGGAGGCGGTGGCGCGGATGAAGCCCGCCGCCTGACGCAACTTACCTTGATCCGATTCGCGACGCCGCCACACGGACACAAAGGTTGACCTGCGTCAGGGTTCTGGATATCAGTCCTCACGTCGTCTATATTAAGATATTAATATCCGCTTATCGTTAGGAAGCCGAGGTCTGTTGGTCTGTTGAGTTGGGATGCGTTTTGATCTGCATCAATGGCCGTCAATGCTTCAGTGCAATACTTCCCAAAATCCCTGTGCTGCAGTGCGTCAATCGCGGCATTGTGAATAGTTTCTTTTTGTTAATGTGAGGTGAATCCATCATGCAATCGCAAGCGACTTACAACTATAAAGTCGTGCGCCAGTTCGCTGTGATGACAGTAATCTGGGGCATCGTGGGCATGCTGGTCGGCGTCATCATCGCCGCCCAACTGATCTGGCCGGAACTGAACGTGGTCGAATGGCTGAGCTATGGGCGCTTGCGTCCGCTGCATACGAATGCCGTAATTTTTGCCTTTGGCGGCTGTGCATTGTTTGCCACCTCCTACTTTGCCGTGCAACGTACCAGCCATGTGCCGCTGTTTGCTCCGGCACTGGCCGCCTTCACCTTCTGGGGCTGGCAACTGGTCATCGTGCTGGCTGCGCTTTCCCTGCCGCTGGGATTCACCCAGGGCAAGGAATACGCGGAACTCGAGTGGCCGATCGACATCCTGATCACCCTGGTCTGGGTGTCCTACGCAGTGGTGTTCTTCGGCACCATCGTCAAGCGCAAGGTTTCGCATATCTACGTGGCGAACTGGTTCTTCGGCGGCTTCATTCTGACTGTCGCGGTACTGCATCTGGTCAATAGCGCCGCGATCCCGGTGTTCGCCGCCGGCATCCTGACCCCGAAGTCCTACTCGGCCTACGCCGGTGTGCAGGACGCGATGGTGCAGTGGTGGTACGGCCACAACGCGGTCGGCTTCTTCCTCACCGCCGGCTTCCTCGGCATGATGTACTACTTCGTGCCCAAGCAGGCCGGTCGCCCGATTTACTCCTATCGTCTCTCGGTGGTGCACTTCTGGGCCCTGATCTTCACCTACATGTGGGCCGGTCCGCACCATCTGCATTACACCGCCCTGCCGGACTGGACGCAGTCGGTCGGCATGGTCTTCTCGCTGATCCTGCTGGCGCCGTCCTGGGGCGGCATGATCAACGGCATCATGACGCTCTCGGGCGCCTGGCACAAGCTGCGCGACGATCCGATCCTGAAGTTCATGATCACCTCGCTGTCCTTTTACGGCATGTCGACCTTCGAAGGTCCGATGATGTCGATCAAGACGGTGAACGCGCTGTCGCACTACACCGACTGGACAGTTGGTCACGTGCATTCCGGCGCACTGGGCTGGGTGGCGATGATTTCGATCGGCTCGATCTACTATCTGCTGCCGCGCCTGTTCGGCAAGCCCGAGATGCATTCGAAGAAGCTGGTTGAAGCGCACTTCTGGATCGCCACCATCGGCATCGTGCTCTATATCGCCTCGATGTGGATTGCCGGCGTGATGCAGGGCCTGATGTGGCGCGCAACGAATCTGGACGGTACGCTGACTTATTCGTTCGTCGAATCGGTCAAGGCGACCTACCCGTTCTGGACCATACGCCTGCTCGGTGGCCTGCTATTCCTCTCCGGCATGCTGATCATGGCCTACAACATGTTCCTGACCATGGCAGGTGGCAAAGCCGTCAATGCGCCGGTACTCGCACCCGCAGCGGCCCACTAGCCTGATTGCACAGATTAAGGAGCTATACATCATGTTGACGCATGACAAAATTGAACGGAACGTGGGGCTGCTGATCGTCCTCACCATCCTCACCATCAGTGTCGGTGGTTTGCTGGAAATCGTGCCGCTGTTCTTCCAGAAGTCGACGACCACTCCAGCCAACGAACTGGTCAAGCCCTATGATCCGTTGCGCTTGGCGGGACGTGACATCTATCTTCGCGAAGGTTGCTACAACTGCCACTCGCAGATGATTCGTCCGTTCCGCGCCGAGACCGAGCGCTATGGCCACTACTCGGTGGCCGGCGAGTTCGTCTATGACCATCCGTTCCAGTGGGGCTCCAAGCGCACCGGCCCGGATTTGGCGCGCGTTGGCGGCCGCTATTCGGACCAATGGCATCGCACCCACCTGTTGCAGCCGCGTGACGTGGTGCCCGAGTCGAACATGCCCGCCTACTATTGGCTGAATCGGCCGCTCAAGGACGACGTCATCGACGCCAAGATGAAGGCGCTGCGCTCGGTCGGCGTGCCCTATACCGATGCCGAAATCGCCGGAGCGAAGAAGGCCATCGAGGGCGCTACCGAACTCGATGCATTGATCGCTTACCTCCAGGGCATGGGCACCGCGCTCAAGCAAGCGAGGTAATCGGGTGGACATCAACGACCTGCGTTCCATCTTCACGGTGCTGGCGTTCATTGCGTTCGTCGGCATCGTCTGGTGGGCCTATTCGGACCGGCGCAAGAAGACATACGACGAGGCGGCGATGCTGCCGCTCGACGGCGACAGCCCATTTGTGCCGTCGGTGCCATCGGTGCCGCAGGCTACGGAGAATCAGGAAAGGAAATCATCATGAGTGATTTTGTCAGCGGCTTCTGGAATATTTATGTAGTGGGCATCGTGCTCGTCAGCATCATCGGTTGTGGCGTCTTTCTGTGGTCGCAAAGTTCGGCCACGACGGTGGAAGGCGCGACCACCGGGCATGTCTGGGATGAGGATCTGGAGGAGTTCAGCAATCCGTTGCCCAGTTGGTGGCGCTGGCTGTTCTATATCACGATCGTGTTCTCCCTGTTCTATCTGGCGATGTACCCCGGCCTGGGCACTTACAAGGGCCAGTTCAATTGGTCTTCCACAGGGCAGTATGACGGCGAGATGAAGAAGGCCGACGACCAGTACGGGCCGATCTACAAGAAGTTCCAGTCGCAGGACATCATGGCCGTCGCGGCCAACAGCGAGGCAAGGGAAATGGGCCAGCGCCTGTTCCTCACCTACTGTGCGCAGTGTCATGGTTCGGATGCCAAGGGCGCCCGCGGCTTCCCCAATCTGACCGACAACGACTGGCTGTTTGGCGGCATGCCCGAGCAGATCAAGGAGTCGATTACCAAGGGTCGCGACGCGATGATGCCGCCCAAGGGTCTCAAGCCCGATCTGAATGGTGACCAGATCAAGGATCTCGCCCACTACGTGCGTTCCCTGTCGGGTCTTGCGTCCGATTCGATTCGCGCCCAGCGCGGCAAGGAGCTGTTCGCTCCCGCTTGCAGCGCCTGTCACGGACCGGAAGGCAAGGGTACTCCGGGTCTGGCGCCGAACCTGAGCGACAAAATCTGGCTCTACGGCAGTTCAGAGGATACTGTCACCGAGACCATTACCAAGGGCCGTATCAACCGCATGCCGGCGTGGGGTGAGTTCCTCGGTGAAGCCAAGGTGCACTTGCTGACAGCGTATGTCTATGGCCTCGGCGGCGGCAGCAAGGAGGTAGCGGCCGCAGCACCGGCCGCAGCACCGGTAGCTGCCCCGGTGGCAGCGGCACCAGCAGAAAAGAAGTAAACTGAGCCAATTTCCCCGGCTCCATGATCATGGAGCCGGGGAATTCTTGATCAGGTTTATCAGAATATCGTAATACGATAATCATGGCGCCATCCACCCCCCGGCAGTCGCAGGAGAGCAGGCCCCACTTCGTCGAGGAGAGTCTTTACGAAGTTCACCAGAAGGTGCATCCACGCGCCGTCAGCGGCATCTTTGCCACCTGGCGCTGGACCCTGGTCGGGTTCACCCAACTGGTGTATTACGGTCTGTGCTGGCTGCCTTGGAACGGACGGCAGGCGGTGCTCTTCGATCTGGTCGAACGCAAGTTCTACATCTTCGGCCTGGTCTTCTGGCCGCAGGACGTGATTTTTCTCGCCATCCTGCTGATCATTTCCGCGTATTCCCTGTTCCTTTTCACGGCGGTGGGTGGGCGGCTATGGTGCGGCTATGCCTGTCCGCAGACGGTATATACGGAAATATTCACCTGGATCGAGCAGAAGATCGAGGGCGAACGCAACGCGCGCATCAAGCTCGATGCCGCGCCGATGAGTGCGCGCAAGCTGTGGCTGCGCACCGCGAAATACAGTTGCTGGGGACTGCTGGCATTCTGGACAGGGTTCACCTTTGTCGGCTATTTCACTCCGATCACGACCCTATGGGGCTCCGTCTGGAGCCTTTCGCTGGGGCCGTGGGAAACCTTCTGGATGCTGTTCTACGGCGCCTTTACCTACTTGTTTGCGGGCCACATGCGCGAACAGGTATGCAAACACATGTGTCCCTACGCCCGCTTTCAGGGCGTGATGTTTGACCCTGACACGCTGACGATCACCTACGATACCGAACGGGGCGAGCCGCGCGGCGCGCGGAAAAAAGGGGTTGATCCCCAATCGATTGCCAAGGGTGATTGCGTCGACTGCGGGATCTGCGTGCAGGTCTGCCCGACGGGTATCGATATCCGCGATGGTTTGCAGTACGAGTGCATCGGCTGCGCCGCGTGCATCGATGCTTGTGATCAGGTCATGGTGAAAATGGATTACCCGAAAGGGCTGATCCGTTATTCCACTGAGCACGCGATAGAGGCGCACTGGGGCTGGAAGGAGATCGTCGGTCACGTCGTTCGACCGCGGGTAATCATCTATTCGACGATTCTTGCTGCGATATGCGTGGCCTTTGTCTGGGGCATCGCCACCAAGGCGAACCTGCGCGTGGATGTGATCCGTGATCGTGCCACGCTGGCGCGCGAGGTCGAGGGCGGGCTGATCGAGAACGTGTATCGGCTGCACGTGATCAATGTGTCCGAAGTACCGCATCGCTATGCGGTCAGCGTGTCCGGCCTGCCAGGGATCGACATGATCGGTGAGCGCATCCTCGAAGTTCCGGCCGCCGCAGCCAGGAGTTTTACCGTGCAGGTACGCGTGCCGCCGGAGTCGGGAAAGAAGGGTTCGAACCAGATATTCTTTGACGTGAAATCTCTCGCCGACGAGAAGGTGGCGGTGCACGAAAAGGCCAGCTTCCTGCAACCATGAAGGAAAACAATATGAGCACAGCCATCGCCCGTCCCTGGTTCCGCGAACCCTGGCCGTGGATTCTCGCGGCGGGGCCGTTCATCGTGGTAATCGCCGCGCTGTACACGGCGTGGCTTGCCGTGGTCAGCAACGACGGACTGGTTACGGACGACTACTACAAGAAAGGTCTCTCCGCCAACCAGACCATCGCCCGCAGCGAACAGGCAACCAAGATGGGGCTGGTCGCCGGCGTGCGGATTACCAGCGATGCTCTGACGGTGCGTTTAGAGGCGCGCGACAAAAGCTTTGTGATGCCGCCGACACTGGTAGTGACCATTACCCATCCGACCCGTGCCGGTCTTGATCAGTCGCGTGTGCTGGTGCGCAATGGCGATCTCTATTCCGGCGAGGTACGCCTGCCGGCGGCCGGGCATTGGCTGGTGTTGGTTAAAGACGAGCGCGAAACCTGGCGCCTGCTGGGCAATGTGATTCTCCCGGCGAATGGTGAAACCCTCATTGGCAGTCCGGCGACGCAGGGAGTCGCGCCCGCGCCAGCAGACATCCGAAACGCGAAGTAGGCGCTTCCTCCAGGACTACGAAGGAGAGAAAAAATGCAGAAGATCTTCTGGGTGCTGTGGCCCTCGTTTCTGGTCGCTGGAATCGCAGAAGGCGTTTTCTTCACCGTGATCGACCCGCAAGAGCTGTATCTCTTCGGCGAGCCGGTGCATTTCTCGCAGATCGCGACCTTGTCGGTGGGGTTCTTTTGCTTCTGGGCCGTCTGCGCTGCGTCCAGCCTGCTGACGTGTTTCCTGCAACGGAGCCCCGCAGCGGTAAACAAGGGAGTGGGTGCCGCTCCTCACGCTGGAGACAATGCAGGGAAATAGCTCACCGGGCAATGCGGACCGACGTCAGGCCGCATCCCGCGCAGGGACTCCTGCCCCCAAGGCGCCAAGTTCAGCAGGGTTGATCTCTCAACCCGATCGAGATCAACGGTAGACCAGTACCGGTATCTTCGAATGCGTCAGAACCTTTTGTGTTTCAGACCCGAGCAGGAGTCCGCTGATGCCACGCCGGCCGTGCGACGCCATAAAAATCAGATCTGCACCCGCCTCCTCGGCCGCAGCGATGATCGCCTCATAGGGAATATCGCTGACAGCACTCACCGCTGCGCTGACTACGCCTTCAGCCTTGGCCGCTGCTTCATTGGCGGCAAGAATTTCTTTTGCTTGCTGTTCGGCCATTTCCGCGAACTTGTCAGGTGTGGTGGGGTCAATCAATGCGCCCTCGCCATAGAAGGCGACCGGGTAATCAGGTTTGGCGAAGAAAAAAGTCACCTTTGCCCCGGTTTCCCTGGCAAAGGCTATCGCACGCTTTGCCGTATCGGATGAAAGCTGCGATCCGTCCGTTGGAACGAGTATGTGCTTGAACATGGGATTTGGCCCTCCGAATAGAAATTCTAGCCTAGCCTACAAACGAACAGCAAGGTTGATCGAGATCAATCGCAACCTGAACTATACCCGAGCGGCATCGGGCACAATAGCATCATAGCGGTTGCAGGACTGTGTGCGGCCCTTGTGAAGTGGAGAAACTGTCATGAGTACGACTAAACAGAACAAATCACCGGCAACTCCCCAAGCCGCATGGCGAGCGGTGAATCAGGCGGTGGAGGCCAAGGTCGATCCGATCGGCATGGCAACCCCTTTGATGCACGCGCAACTGGCCTGGTTGTCCCATCCGCAGGAGATGTCCGAGGCATTGGCCGAAATCTCGACCAAACTGTGGGAGTTGCAGACACATTCCTGGCACCGCGCACTGGGCATGCCGAGCAAGGATGTCGTCTCGCCGAATCCCGACGATACGCGCTTCGCAGATCCGATATGGAGCGAGTCGGCGACGTGGGATATCGTCAAAGAGTGGTATCTGGCGATGACCCACCAGGTGCAGGACATGCTCTATGACACGCCGGGGCTGTCGGGTCGCGACCGCCGCCGCGCCGCTTTCTGGTGGCGCAAGTGGCTCAATGCCGTCGCCCCCACCAACTTTCTGCTGACCAATCCGGCGGCCATGCAGAAGGCCATGGAAACCCGCGGCGAGAGCCTGCTCAAGGGTTTCAACAATTTGGTGACCGACTTTCAGGCGGGTGACGTGCAGATGGCGCGCCCGACGGATTTCGTCGTTGGCAAGGATCTGGGCACGACCCCGGGCAAAGTGGTGTTTCGTAATCGCCTGCTGGAAGTCCTGCACTACACTCCGACTCGGGAAAAGGTCTTTGAAACGCCGATCGTGATCGTCACGCCATGGATCAACAAATTCTACATTCTTGATCTCAACGCCAAGAAGAGCATGGTCAAGTTTCTGGTCGATCAGGGCTTCGACGTCTATATCACCAGCTGGAAGAACCCCGGGGCTGATATGCGTGATGTGACTTTCGATGACTATCTGACGGATGGCATCGGCCAGATCATCGAAACGGCCCGCGGCATTGCTGGTTCCGCCAAGGTGCATGCGGTCGGCTACTGCATCGGCGGCGCAGCGCTGGCGACCTGGATGGCATGGGCCAACGCGCACTACGAGAAGAAGGATGTGCCGGTGGAAACCGTCACACTGCTGACCACACTGGTGGATTACCACAAGCCGGGCGACATCGAGGTGTTCCTCGATGAGAGCAGCATCAAGTGGCTGGAAAAGTCGATGGCCGAGAAAGGCTACCTTGACGGCAAGGAAATGTCCTCCGCATTTCGTCTGTTGCGTTCAAACAGCCTCGTCTGGCATTACGTGGTGCGCGGCTACCTGTTTGGCGAGGCGCCGCCGCCGTTCGATGTCCTGTTCTGGAACATGGACACGACCCGCATGCCGGCGGCGATGCACAGTTGGTACTTGCGCAACCTGTATCTCGAGAACCTGTTGATCAAGAAGGGCGCACTCAACCTAGCCGGCGAGAACATCGATCTCGGACGGATTTCCCAGCCCCTCTATGCGGTATCGGCCGAGGATGACCACATTGCGCCGTGGCGGCAGACCTTCCGCATCAACAACTTCGTCGCCAGTTCGCGCCGCTATGTGCTGTCGAGTTCGGGACACATTCTGGGTATCGTGAATCCGGTGGTGAATCCGCCCAAACGCGAGTACCGCGTGGGCACCGTCGAAAGACACGATACGGCGGAAGACTGGCGCGAACGGGCGGAGCTTCATCACGGCAGCTGGTGGGAAGACTGGATGGCATGGCTCAAGCCGCAGTCGGGCAAGCTGGTTGCGGCGCCTGCCGTGGCGACGCGGAAGTTTCCTGCGCTGGCCGACGCGCCGGGCACCTATGTGCTGGAGCCGTGAGGGCAGGGATTATCGGGCACTGCTCGGCAGGTTTTCCACGCTGCAGGTGCGGCCATTAAGGTCCTCTGGTCGCCCGTGTTCTTGACGGCGGTCAATGTCGTCGCTCAGGCCGATGCCCAGAATTGGCACCTGTTCAACCGGAGTTTGCCCCATGTCGATTACTGCCCCGCTGTTCCAACATCACAAACACTGCGACGAACTGTTCGCCGCAGCGGAAGAGGCTTGCGCCGATGGCAACTGGGCGGCAGGGGAGGGGGCCTTTGCGCTCCTCGTCGACCAGCTTGAAACTCATTTCACCAGTGAGGAGCAGCTTCTGTTCCCGGCCTTTGAGGCGGCGACCGGAATGACCTCCGGTCCGACCGAGATCATGCGCGGCGAGCATCGCCAGATGCGTGATCTTCTGGCGCAGATGCAAGCGGCTCTGGCTTCCCGCGACAGCGATGCTTTCGGCGGCGGCGCCGAGACCCTGCTGATACTCATGCAGCAGCACAACATGAAGGAAGAAAACATCCTGTATCCGATGTGCGACAACGCGTTGGGTGCGTCGGATGTCGGCGCCTTGCTGGCGGAGCGCCTGAAGGCGTCATGACCACGGTAATCGACGGACGCGAACTGCAGCCGCCGGAGCCGATGGAGCGGACCCTGGAGGCTCTGGATACGCTTGCCGAGGGCGATGATCTGCTGCTGCTGCTGTATTGCCAGCCGCATCCCCTGTTCAATGTCCTGCGGCAGAACGGTTACGCCTGGAACGAAGAACTGCGCGCCGACGGAACGCGCGAGATCCGGATCCGTAAACTGCCCGGCTGATAGCCGCCGATCGGATGCACCCGAGCCTTTCCTTCGATCAGGCGCCGCCCATTTCGGTACCGTATCGCTTTTTTCTGGCGGCGCCGTGGTTCGGCGTGATGGCCGGGATCCTATTGGCATGGTCGGGCGGCGATGCCCTGGCTTCACGGTGGACGCCCGAGGTATTGGCGTTGACTCATCTGATTGCCCTCGGCTTCATGCTCCAGACCATGTGCGGGGCGCTGTTTCAGTTCATACCCGTTGCGGTGGGCGGCAATGTCTGGCGTCCGAAGCTTGTTGCCAATACGGTGCAACCCCTGCTGCTGCTGGCGACCCTGCTGCTGGTCGCAGGCCTGTTGTTCAGTCGCCCCGGGCTGTTGTCTGCGGCGGCCCCTTTGTTTCTGCTGGCGATTGGCGGCTTCGTCGTGGTGGTGGCACTGGCACTATGGCGGACACCGGCAACCGGAATGACCTTATGGGCGCTACGCATGGCGATCGGAAGCCTGGCGATCACCGTACTGCTCGGCTCGTTGATGGTTGAGGCGCTGGCGTATGGCCTCTCCGTGCCCATTTTGGAGTTGGCCAACATCCATCTGGCGTGGGGACTGGGTGGCTGGGCGCTGATGTTACTGGCGGGCGTGTCCTACTATGTCGTGCCCATGTTTCAGCTGACGCGGCCCTATCCGCTGTGGTTCACGCGCTGGTTCGGGCCGCTGTTGCTGCTCTTGCTGCTCGCTTGGTCATCGCAGCTTCTTGTGGACGATGCGCGCTGGCCGCTGCTGGTCGCGCTGCCGTTGCTGTTGCTTGTGTCGGTCTATGCCGGCATGACCTTGTGGCTTCAGTACACGCGCCGCAGAAAAATACATGACGCCACTTCCATGTGCTTTCGTATGGCGATGGCATCCATGCTGGCCTTCGCCATTTCCGGTGCGACGTTCTTTCTGCTCCCGGAGTTGGGTGCGGATCCGCGATTCGTGGTTTGGCTGGGCATGCTGGCCTTCGCCGGGGTCTTCGTTTCCGCCATCACCGGGATGATGTACAAGATCGTTCCCTTCCTCAACTGGTTGCATCTGCAGCGCTTGGGCGCACCCTTGTCTAGTGTGCCCAACATGAACAAGATGATTCCGCCCGAGGCCATGACCGGCCAGTTGCGCCTGCATGCACTCGCTGTCGTGCTGCTGCTGGCCGCGGTTTGGCAACCCGGGTTGGCCCGGTTGGCCGGCGTGGCCTTTGCCGCCTCATGCGCTTGGCTGGGCTGGAATCTGGTGGGGGCGGTCAGGCGCTACCAGACCTTCAGAGATCGAATTCGCGCAGCCGGTTTACATCATTGATGGTGATTTGTTTGCCGCTGACACCAATCAGTCCGTTGGCTGAGAGATCGTGAAAAATTCGCGAGAGCGTTTCCGGCGTCAGATTCAGGCGCGAAGCGATCACCTGTTTCGAGGTCGGCAGCGAAATGTCGAACGAGGCCTCACCGGCTTTGCCCTGTGGGCATTGCTGCAACAGATAGCCGACTACGCGCTGTGCCGAGGAACGCAAGGAGTAGGTTTCAACATCCTGCACCAGGGAATGCAGTCGCAGCGAAAGCCCTGCCAGCATGCGCCGGGCGAACATCGGGTCGCGCTGCAGAAGTTCGAAGACCGGGACGCTGCCGATTTGCAGCAGCAGGCTGTCTACCAGTCCTTCGGCAAATACCGGGTAGGGACGATCCATGAACATCATCGCCTCGCCAAAACTCTGCCGCGGCCCGAGAATCTGCACCACCTTTTCGTTGCCTTGCGACGAAGGGAAAGCCAGTTTCACCTGACCGAACACCACGACGAAAAAACCCTTCGGCGGGTCGCCTTTTTGAAACAGCATCTCGCCTTTGGCGAGTCGGCGCTCACGGCACGCCGATTCCAATGCCGCAATCTGCTCCGGGGAAAGCTCCTGGAACAGAGGAAGGCGCGAAAGAATCTGGGGAATGTCGAGTCGGGTCTCTTGCATGGGCTTGCTCTTGATTTATCGGCCGAACCTTACCACGCAACGGATCGGCGGCGGCACTCATAATGCTTATACGAGTATTATTTGCCGCGCCGCACCGCGCGCTGTTTCTGTCAGGCGCCATCCAGGCGCTGGCGGTCATGGTGTTCTGGTCGCTCGAACTGGGCGGGCGCTACGCCGGACTTTGGCCGGTGCCGGCCTTGCCGCTGCTGACCCTGTTCCCTGCGCCCGTGCTGCACGCCTTGCTCATTTCCTGCGGCGTGTTTCCTTTCTTCATCTTTGGCTTCATCCTCACTGCCGGGCCGCGCTGGCAGGGCGGCAGCGAATTGTCGCAGCGTAATTTCGTCCCTGCCTTCCTGTTGCTGGCTTCCGGCTGGCTCCTGGTCTGGGCGGGCCTGCTGCTGCCGCAACTGCTGGTCGCGGGACTCGCGCTGGTGCTGGGCGGGTGGATTGCCGCGGCCTTGACGCTGACCCGGATCGCCCGATATCGGGCGACGGAGCGCGAGCATATCGTCTTTATCACCATTGCCGGTTGGCTCGGTGCAGCAGGGCTCGGCGCCTTTCTGGCGTTTGCCGCGGGTGGCGGGATGCTCTGGGCGCGTCTCGGAATCTCGCTAGCCGTCTGGGGTTTTTTGCTGCCGGTTTTTCTTAGCGTGGCGCACCGCATGCTGCCTTTCTTTACCGCGTCATCGGTGCGCGGCTATGTGCTCCACCGCCCTGCGTGGGCACTGCGCATCCTGCTTGGCGCCAGCCTGCTGCATGGTGCGTTGGCGTTTCTGGAACAACCGCAGTGGCTCTGGCTGGCAGACCTCCCCGCGATGCTGGTCGCAGGCCGGTTGAGCTGGCTGTGGTGGAGCGGTGCCGCAATGAAGAACCACATGCTGACCGTTCTGCATGTCGCCTTCGCCTGGCTGAGTCCGGCATTTGCCCTGTTTGCCCTGCAGAGCCTGCTGTCGGATGTGATCCCGGGCTTTCTTGGCCAGGCACCGCTGCATGCACTGACGCTCGGCTTCTTCGCCTCGATGCTGCTCGGCATGGCTTCGCGTGTGACGCTGGGTCACTCCGGCCGGGCGGTGGCGGCGGATAATGTGATGTGGCGGGCGTTCTGCATGATGCAGGCGGCGGCGCTGCTGCGGGTGGTCAGCGAAGTGCCGGCGCTGCCCGCCGCGTACCACCTGATGTGGCTGTCGTCATTGCTCTGGCTGGGCGCCTTCGCCCTCTGGACCTGGCGCTATGCGCCAGCCTGCTGGCGGCCGCGCGAGGATGACAGACCGGGCTAATGGCTATGTATACCTTGGTCAAATACGTGCATGTGACCAGCGTGGCGTTGAGCGTGACGGGATTCTTTGTGCGCGGCCTGCTGATGATTCGCGGCGCGCCATCGCTGACCGCGCGCTGGATCAAGGTGTTGCCCCACATCAACGATACCATCCTGCTGGTCGCGGCCTTGTCGCTGGCGGCGATGTCGGGCCAGTATCCGTTTGTCGTCGGCTGGGTTACGGCGAAGGTGTTCGGTTTGATTGCCTACATCATGCTCGGATCCCTGGCGTTGCGTGCGGAGAGCACGCGGCGGATGCGGATCGTCTACTGGCTGGCCGCATTGACGGTGTTCGGCTGGATTGTATCGGTCGCCTTGACCCGCCAGCCGATGGGTTTCCTGGCGGCGCTGTAGAACTAGCGGATACGACCGTCGGGCGGAGCCAGCAGCGTCTTGAGCCGGGGAATATCGAGAATGCGGATATGCTTTTGTTGCACCGAGATCAGGCCTTCGTCCTGAAAACGGGAGAAGGCGCGACTTACGGTTTCCAGCTTGAGGCCGAGATAGGAGCCGATTTCCTCGCGCGTCATGCGCAGGTGAAACTCGGTCGGCGAGTAGCCGCGCGTGGTGAAGCGCTGTGAAAGATTGAGCAGGAAGGCGGCCAGGCGCTCTTCTGCGCGCATCGTGCCGAGCAGCATCATGACGCCGTGGTCACGCACGATCTCGCGGCTCATGACCTTGTGCAGGTGATGCTGCAGGGACCGAATCTCGCTGGAAAGGACTTCCAGTTCGGTGAACGGGATCAAGCACACTTCGCTGTCTTCCAGTGCCACGGCATTGCAGGTGTGAACCTCGGTGCTGATGCCGTCCATGCCGACAATCTCGCCGGCCATCTGGAAACCGGTCACCTGGTCCCGTCCGTCTTCGGTCAGTACGTCGGTCTTGAAAAACCCCGCCTTGACTGCAAAGATTGACTCGAAGACGTCGCCGGCGCGATACAGGTGCTGGCCGCGCTTCAGCTTGCGCGCGCCGCCGATCAGGCTGTCGAGGCGCCCCATGTCGTGTTCTGAAAGACCGAAGGGCAGACACAGTTCGCGCAGGTTACACTGCGAACAGGCGAGTTTGAGTCCCGGAGTAATAAGCGGGACTACATTTTGTTTGACGTTTGCGTGCACGCTGCTTGCATTACCCGGTGACGGGTACCCCTTTGATCTGTGTCAATGCAACTTTCCGGCGATTGCGGCATCATACATATTCGCGGAAGTTTGCCGCATTTACCGAAATCTCATACCTTTACTCAATGGATTATCAGGAACTCATCTTCGACCCACAGGTTATTCGACGCTTCGATGTAAACGGGCCGAGATACACATCCTATCCGACTGCCGACCGCTTCGTGGAGGCGTTTGGGGCTGATGACTACACGCGCTGGCTCGGGCAGAGGACGGTCGGAGGCATAGGCCGACCGCTGTCATTATACGTCCACATCCCTTTCTGCAACACGATCTGCTACTACTGCGCCTGCAACAAGATCATCACCAAGGACCATGGGCGTTCTGCCAAGTACATCAAGTACCTCGGCAAGGAAATCGCCATGCAGGAAGCCGCTCTGGAAGGTAGCCGGGACGTGGTCCAGTTGCACTTTGGCGGCGGCACGCCGACCTTCCTCTCGCATGACGAAATGCGTCGGCTGATGGACATCATCAATACCCACTTCCGCTTGCTGCCCGGGGGTGAGTACTCGATCGAAGTCGATCCGCGCAAGGTCGATCGCGAAACGGTCAAGCTGCTCGGCGAATTGGGTTTCAACCGCATGAGCGTAGGCGTGCAGGATTTTGCGCCCGATGTGCAGGTGGCCGTGAATCGGGTGCAAACCCTTGAAGAAACCAGGCTGGTGATCGACTCGGCGCGCGAGTTGGGCTTCAAGTCGGTCTCGGTCGACCTGATCTACGGCCTGCCAAAGCAGAACGTAATCAGTTTCAACCATACGCTGGACGAGGTTATCAAGCTCGATCCTGACCGCCTTTCGATTTACAACTATGCTCACCTGCCGAGCCTGGCCAAGCCGCAGCGGCGCATCAATGAATCCGATTTGCCGACGCCTGACGCGCGCTTGCAGATTCTGCAGCTGGCGATCCGCCGCCTGACGGATGCGGGTTATGTATTTATCGGCATGGATCACTTCGCCAAGCCGGATGACGAGCTTGCCGTGGCGCAGCGCCAAGGTCGTCTGCATCGCAATTTTCAGGGCTATTCGACGCACGCCGAAGCCGACCTGATGGCTTTCGGCGTTTCTGCCATCGGCAAGGTCGGTCCCAGCTACTGCCAGAATGTGCGGACGCTCGACGAGTACTATGACCGCCTCGATCAGGGCGTACTCCCGGTTTTTCGCGGCATAGAGTTGAATGCTGACGACCTGTTGCGGCGCAGTATCATCCAGGCCCTGATGTGCCATTTCGAGCTTTCCATCGAATCCATCGAGATTGCCCATCTGATTGACTTCAAATCCTACTTTGCGTTGGAGTTGGACGACCTGCGGGAGATGGAAAAGGGCGGCCTGCTTTCCATCGACGATCAGTGGATCAGCGTCCTGCCGCGGGGCCGTTTGCTGGTGCGCGGCATCGCCATGGCGTTTGACCGCTATCTGCGCACCGACCGCGAACGCGTCCGCTACTCCAAGGTCATTTGATGCCTGCAGGCTGCTAGGTGCCTGACAGCGGCTTCCTCGCGGTATTCTTGATCGGTCTGCTGGGCGGCGTGCATTGCGCCGGGATGTGTGGCGGCATTGTCTCTGCACTAAGCCTGCAAACGCCGGGATCAGGCGTGAGGTCCGGTCCTGCCTGGACCATCCATCTCGCCTACAACCTCGGTCGCATCAGCAGCTACGCCATTGCCGGCGCCCTCATGGGTGCGCTCGGCAGCCTCGGCCTGTTGCTCAACAACGTGCTGCCGGTGCAGATGGCCCTGTATGTCGCGGCCAACCTGATGATGGTAGCGCTGGGTTTCTATCTCACCGGATTGACACAAACGCTGGCCTTTACCGAGCGTGCCGGGCAATGGCTGTGGCGGTGCGTACAACCGGCGACCAAACGCTTCCTGCCTGTGCGCGGCGCGACCCAGGCCTTTCCCCTTGGCATGCTGTGGGGCTGGCTGCCCTGCGGCCTGGTCTATAGCGTGCTGACGATGGCGATACTGTCCGGCAGCGCGACCCGTGGCGCCTCGATCATGCTGGCCTTCGGGCTCGGTACGCTGCCCAACCTGATGCTCGCCGGGCTGCTGCTGGTGCGTTTCCGCGACGTCGTTCAGGGCCGTGCGCTGCGCCTGGGTTCGGGCTTGATCGTGTTGAGCTTCGGCCTCTGGGGGCTGTTCAACGCGGCTGCAATGGGCGGCAGACTCTGGCAGGGAGTCGCCTCCCACGCTTGAAGGGTCGGTGCCGGCGGGACGGCGCCGAGGCTCGCGCCAGGAACGCGAAACTTGCGACTAGCGGTGCAGAGTCGCATAATTAGCATTTCCTAATGTCCACGCGGATGGATCGGATGAACGCACCGCAGGACCCCACCGGAAATAACCGCGAAACCGTCGAGCTGGCGCTCGGCGGCATGACCTGTGCAGCCTGCGCGGCGCGCATCGAGAAACAGCTCAACAAGCTGCCCGGCGTCGAGGCGGTGGTGAATCTGGCGGCTGAGCGCGCGCATGTGCGCTACGCGCCCGGTGAAGTCGACGTCGGCAGGCTGATCGCCACGGTGGTCAAGACCGGTTATACCGCTGACGTATCCACGGCTGACACGCGCGCCGAAGAGAAGGTGAAAAAACTCGCCATCTATCACGATGAACTGCGGCGATTCTGGATTGCCGCAGCGCTGAGTTTGCCGCTGGTGGCGCAGATGGTCTTCATGTTCGGCACCGGTGCCAGCACTGCGTCTCACGCCGATGTCATTCCGCGCTGGCTGCAGCTGCTGCTGGCGACACCCGTGCAGTTCTGGATCGGCTGGCGTTTCTACGTCGGCGGCTTCAACGCGATCCGCGGCGGTGCCGGCAACATGGACGTGCTGGTGGCCTTGGGCACCAGCATGGCCTGGGCCTACAGCTTCGTCGTCACGGCTTGGGGTCTGCATCACCAGCACGTCTATTTCGAAGCCTCGGCGACGGTCATCACGCTGGTATTGCTGGGCAAGATTCTCGAAGCGCGGGCCAAGGCGAAGACTACCGCCGCCATCGAGGCACTGGCCAGGCTGCAGCCGCAGACGGCGCGCATCGAACGCGATGGCGAACTGGTCGATATCGCCGTGGCCACGCTGATTCCTGGCGACGTTTTTGTCGTCCGTGCCGGCGAGGCGATGCCGGTGGATGGCGAGGTCGTCGAAGGCGCCTCGGCAGCCAACGAATCCATGCTTACGGGCGAGAGCCTGCCCGTCACGAAAGCCGCGGGCGACCGCGTCTTCGCCGCCACGATCAACGGCGACGGCCTGTTGCGTTGTCGCGCCACGGGCGTCGGCAGCCACACGCTGCTGGCCGGCATCATTCGCCTGGTGGAGGAAGCGCAAGGGTCGAAGGCGCCGGTGCAGCGGCTGGTCGACAAGGTGGCGGCGATCTTCGTTCCGGTGGTGACGGTCATCGCGCTGCTGACCTTCATCGCATGGTGGGCGCTGGCCGGCGACTTTGCGCAGGCACTGGTGAATGCGGTGGCGGTGCTGGTGATCGCTTGCCCTTGTGCGCTGGGCCTGGCGACGCCGACCGCGATCATGGTCGGCACCGGGCAGGGCGCCAAGGCGGGGGTGCTGATCCGCAATGCCGTGGCGCTGGAACTGGCGGAAAAGCTCAAGGTGCTGGTGGTGGACAAGACCGGGACGCTGACCGAGGGCCGGCCGGCGGTGACGGACGTGATTCCGGCAACAGTCGGTGCTGGCGATACGGCGGCGCTGCTGCAACTCGCTGCCAGCCTCGAACAGGGCTCGACCCATCCACTGGCCGCCGCCATCGTGGCGCGCGCCAGGGCCGACGGGATCGAGCTGACGACGCCGCAGAACGTGGTGACGACGGCGGGCAAAGGCATGGTGGGTGATGTCGATGGGCGCCGGGTACTTGTCGGCTCCGTGGCATGGCTGAGGGAAAAAGGCTGGGCCGCGCCGGAGGCTGAAACATTGGCACGTGCCGGGCGCAGTGTCGTGGTGGTGGTAGTCGACGAAGCCTTGATCGGTTTCATCGGCATCGCCGATCCCTTGCGCATCACCTCGCGCGCGGCGGTTGCGCGCCTGAATCGCCTCGGCATCGAGGTGGTCATGCTCACCGGCGACAACGCGGGTACGGCTAAGGCCGTCGCGCAGGAGGCCGGTATCACGCACTTCGAGGCGGAGGTGTTGCCCGGCGATAAGGCCGCGGCGGTCAACAAACTCAAGGGCGCGGGCCGCCTGGTCGGCATGGCCGGCGACGGCATCAACGATGCTCCGGCGCTGGCCGCGGCTGACGTTAGCTTCGCCATGGCCGCGGGTTCGGATGTCGCGATGCAGGCGGCCGATGTCACCTTGATGCGGGACGATCTCAACGGTGTGGCTGACGCGATTTCGCTGTCGCGCGCGACGCTCTCCAAGATCCGGCAGAATCTGTTCTTCGCCTTCATCTACAACGTGCTCGGCATTCCGCTGGCAGCCTTGGGCATGTTGAATCCGGTGATCGCCGGCGCGGCGATGGCGATGAGTTCGGTCTCGGTGGTGAGCAACTCTTTGCTTTTGAAAAGCTGGAAACCAGACAAGGACTGAAATGGAAACGACATTAATCACGGTAGGCGGCATGTCCTGTGGCGGTTGCGTGAAAAGCATCACCGGCGTGTTGATGGCGCTTGACGGTGTGGCGAAGGCCGAGGTCTCGCTGGAGAAGGGCGAAGCGGCCGTCGAATTCGACGCGGCCAAGGTCAATCGCGCGCAGTTGGCGCAGGCGATCGAAGACGCCGGTTTCGACGCCTCCTGATCAAAGCATTTGGTTCGGGCGGCGAGCGATCGCGCTCGCTATCATCGATGGAACTGAAGGAGCCAGGCGGCGGCAATCGCGCTGGTCGCAGCGGCATAGGGCGGCATCGCCGCCGTCGCGGCACGAATTCCAGCACTTGTACGAAGCAGTTGGAAGCCCAGATATAGAGACCACGCCACGCTGCCGCCGAGAATCGCGTCACGCGCCGCTGACAGCCAGGCGAAGCTGAAACCCTCGGCGCGCAATTGCGTCAGTGTCAGCATCGTTAGGCCGAGAAACAGGCTGGCCCCGGCCAGCGGCGTCAGGCCAAGAGCGATGCGGCGCCAGTCGGCATGCGCCAGTCGTGCCGCGACAACGAGGCTCACGAAGATGAAGCCGCCCAGCAGCAGAGTCACGCTGCCGATATAGGCAAGGATGGCGATGCCATCGAGCCAGGTGAATACATCATTGGCTTCGGGGTAGCGGGTCAGCAGCCACCAGGCCGGGCTGTCTGTCAGCGGCCAGAGGATGTCGCGGTTCACGAGCCATTCCGCCGTCGCCGTCTTGGCGGCGACGAACCACGGATTCGCGCTCCATTGAAAGGCCCCCATGGCCACCCCGAAAATGCCGAACACCAGCAGCAAGGCCTCGGGCGTGCCGGCGTGCTGCAAGTTCAGAATTTCGGCGTTCGGGGAGCGCGGTACCAGCGTGACCGCCTCGCGATGATCGCTGCAGCGGCCGCAGGCATGGCATTGCGACATGCCCTGCAGATGCTTGACGTCGAGTAGCGGTGGGCAATCGACGGCGGCACGCTTTTCCGGATGACGGTCCCAGGCCGTGCGATCGACGTGAAATGCGAATGGTGCCAGTCGCGCCAAGAGGGCGAAGACCCCCGACACCGGGCACAGGTAGCGACACCAGACGCGCTTGCCCTTGCCCCACAGATAGCCGGCGACCATCGCCGCTCCCGTTGAGCCGCCGAGGATCAGCAGCACGGCCTTGGGATACTCGTAGACGCTGATGAGCTGGCCGTAGATCGTGGTCAGCGCAAAGGCGACCACCGGCCAGCCGCTCCAGCGTACCCATTTCGGGATTGCGCCGCCGCGGCCATGGCGGCTGACGAACTCGGTCAGCGCACCTTCGGGGCAAAACACGCCGCACCAGACGCGGCCCATCAGCATCATCGAGAGGATGACGAAGGGCCACCAGACGCCCCAGAAGGCGAATTGGGCAAAGAGCACGAGCTTGTCGTGCCACGGAGTCAATGTCGGCGTCTTCTCCTGGAGGACCGGCTCGCCCGATGCGAGGCAGACATTGGGGTCGATGAAGGAGGCGGCGCCGAAGTTGCCCGAGAACAGGCGCGATTCCGGCAGGGGATGGGGCAGAAACGCCGGCAGCGCGACCAGCACGGTGTAGAACATCACGATGACCCACTGCAGCCCGATGATGCTGCGCCGGTGCCGCGCCATCCAGTCGCCCACACGCGCCAGACGAGCTCGGCGATTGCGCACCGCCGGCGACACGAACTTGAGGATGTGAGTGGTTATGACGACTTGTTCCATGGAATCAGCGGGAAGTCCGGACCAACAGCATGTCAGTTCCTCATTGAGCAATCATCAACAGTGCGGATGTGGCCGGGTGGAATTCGTCGATGAAGCGATAGGTGCCCGGCCGCAGCGGATGAATCACGACGAAGGAACTGGCTCCCGGTGCCAGGACTTTCTCGACCCGCAGGTTGAGGTTTTCGAGTTCGCACGGGCCGGGCCCCTCGTTCTTGATCGCGAGCTTGATCTTCCTGCCGGCCGGCACCTCCAGCCGGCTCGGCGTGATGCGTCCGTCCTTGATGACGATGGAGAACACCAGCAATTCTGCTGGCGTCGTCTGGGCCGGAGCCTCCACTGCCCATCCCAGGCCCAGCCAGAGCGCCGCGACAAAAGCGCCATGCGCAAGGGGTGCGCGCAGCATGTCAGAACCCGACCTTTGCCCGCAGGCCCAGCACCTTGACTGTCGGCGCACTGGCGTTGCCACCGGGCTGGCGGATCCACTGCAAGTCAGGCGTCAGTTCGACTTTGCTGTTGAGCTTGAAGCGGTAGTAGATCTCCATCTGTTTTTCCATGCCGCCAGCCTGGTAGCCGAAGTCGGGCACCGCGTCGGCGTTGGCATCGAGCGTCAGCGAGTCGTTGCGGAAGTCGGCGCTGGTGCGCAGCGCGCCGAGCGCCAGACCGACGCTGTCGGCGGCGCGCCCCCAGAGGTTGCCAGTGAGTTCGCCGCCCAGCGTCAGCGCGCGGTCGAAGCGAACCTTGCCGGCGAGCTGGTGACCATAGCGGGCGAACAGTGTGACATCGTCGGCTATTTTCTGGTCGGCCGAGAAGCCGATGCCGGCGTGCTTGCGCTCGACGCCGTCATAGTCATTGCCGCGACCGTTGTGCCACAGGTAGCCGCGGTAATGGCCTGGCAGGTAGTCGAAGCGCGCGGCGGTCTCGGCCTGGGCGATGACGAAGGGGCCGGCCAGCGAGCCGGTGAAGTTGGCACCCGGCCCAGAACCGAAGACGCCCAGCGACAGGCTCCACTCCGAACCTTTCTGTCGCTCGTTGACGTACTGGCCGATGAATCCGGGCGCGAAGCCGTAGGCGTCGGCGCGGGTATCGCCGCCGGAATCCAGCAGCGGGTTATGGACGAAGACGTTGTTCATGAACTTCGCCGACTCGTCGTCGGCCGCTGCGTTCTGGTCGAAGAAGACGAAGAGGTCGATCTTGCCCGCTGTCAGGTGCAGATGCTCCCGCGCATTGGCCTTCCTGCCGTCGTCCATCAGGGGAATCTTGAGCTGGTACCAGGCCTGCGCCAGGATCGCGAAAGAATTGTCGGCTGGTGTGCTCGAGACTTCGAAGGCCGTAGTATTGACGGTGCTGGTGTAAGTAGGGCGCAGGCCGATGCCGGTGCCTTGGCCGAAGCGGACGTGGGCAAAGATCTTGCCCTCGGTATTTCCCATTTCGCCGCCCGGCAGGGTGACTGAAATGTCGCCGCGATAGTTGGCGCGGGATTCACCGGCGCCCGTCGCCGTGCCGCCAGCACCGACTTTCTGCGCCACGCCGGTCAGGCTGGCGCCGACCGTGATGCCTTCCAGCGCTTCGATCTGGCGCGCCTGTTTCTGCATCGAGAGGGTCTGGAACTCGACGGCCTTGAGACGAGTGGCGATTTCCGGTTCCTTTTCGGACAGACGTTCGCTGGCCAGAGACTGCTCCAGGGCCTTGTTCTGCTGTTCCAGCGCCTCGACGCGCGCGGCGAGACGTTTCATTTCGGCCAGCACGACAGCCATGTCATCGGCCACGGCGGGCGCGGCGAATCCCGCCGCCAGCAGAGCGGCGATCAGCCTGACTCGCATGATCAGTACCCGCCCTTCTTGCCGATACCTGCATAGACGAACTCCCATTCCAACTCGACGGGCTTGAACCAGGGACGTACGCCGGTGGCGCGGTCGGTGTGGCGGCCGAAGTGATTCCCACGCGGATTCTCCTTGGCGTTGGGCGGATAGATGATGAACTTCAGCTTGTACTTGCCAGGGCCCCTGAGCTTTACGTTGTCGCCGTAATGCGGGCCGTCGCTGGCAACCATCGGCATCATGTCGCCCTTGATCGCCTCGCCACCAGGCAGCTTGGTGAGTTCGTATTTCACCAGCAGATGGGGAATCCAGAAGCCTTCCGCGAATCCATTGGCATTGTTGGACAGGGCATGGATGTCGGCCTCGAGGTGAATGTCCGCCGCCGATGCCTTGGCCATATGGCTTTCCGGCTCCATTTCGACAGCCTGTAGATAGACAGCGCCGACTTCCATGCCGGCGACATTCTGCGGCGAGCCGATCGGATACTCGAGCGCCGCGGCGGCAAGCGAGAAACCGGTACCGCAAATGAGCAACACGGAACGACGGAAGAAGTGAAGCATGGCAAACCTCCAAAGGAAAACATGAATCCGACTTTGGCTGGCTTGCCGAGGGTCCGGCTGGCTGGCTGGGTGCGGCAGCGCGTCGTGTGCTGCCGCGGGGACGGCGACTTACGAACTGGACGGCGCGCCCATCTGCGTTTGCAGGTAGTTTTGGACGCCGACCTTGTCGATCAGTTCGAGCTGGGTTTCGAGATAATCGATGTGCTCTTCCGTGTCTTCGAGAATTTCCTGCAGCACGTCGCGCGAGACGTAGTCGTTGACGCTTTCGCAGAAGGTGATGGCGGCCTTGAGATCAGCATGTGCGCCCGCTTCCAGTTTCAGGTCGCCGGCCAGGCATTCGGGCACGTTCTCACCGATCAGCAGCTTGTTCAGGGCCTGCAGATTGGGCAGGCCCTCGAGGAACAGCACGCGCTCGATCAGGCTGTCGGCATGGTGCATTTCCTCTATCGATTCTTCGTATTCGTGCTTGCCAAGCGCGGCGAAGCCCCAGTTCTTGTACATCCGCGCGTGCAAAAAGTACTGGTTGACCGCGGTAAGTTCGTTGACCAGTTGCTTGTTCAACAACTGGATGACTTTCTTGTCGCCTTTCATGGAATCTCCTTGGCCTGGCTTATGCCGCCGCGAGGTGGGGCATCGCGGCGGATCGATGGGACGCATGCCCTTGCAGGGTATCCTGCAATACGCCGCGTGCGCAGTCGGAACAACGGCCGCAGCAAGCACCGACGCCGAGTTGCTTGCGCAATTCTTGCAGGCTTCGGCAGCCTTCGGCGACGGCATCGCCAATATCTTTCTCGGTAACGGCATTGCAGACGCAGACAAACATGACGGCTCTCCGCTTACTTGGTAAGAATCAGCTTGCCCTGGCGCGTGCGCCGCAAGCGATAGGTCTCGCCCTGATGGGCAATCTCGACCTCGCCACGGTTGCCGAGCAGGGCCACGCTGTCGAGCGGGCGCTGGGGAGCCATGGGTCGGAGTGGTCCCTCGATCTTCTTTGCTGACTCGTGAGCTTCGGTTTTCATCGGGGTAAGCTGCCAATATGAATCGTAATAAGAACCATTCTCAATTAGCTGGTTCATTTTGTCAACAGGTAATTTTGGGTCTTGTGGCCGGATTGCGCTGACGCTCCTGCTTTGGCGCTCGTCAGGAAGCCGGAATCGTCGCGACGCTATAATTCGACCTTTAGCAAAAAGGAGCCAGCCGTGGGCCTGGATCGCGTTCCCTCCGGCAAGGATTTGCCGAACGACTTCAATGTGGTCATCGAGATTTCGATGCACTCCGAGCCGATCAAGTATGAGGTGGACAAGGAGTCCGGCGCCATATTCGTGGATCGCTTCATGTCTACGGCGATGCACTATCCGTGCAATTACGGCTATATACCGCACACCATCGCGGGTGACGGTGATCCGGTGGATGTCCTAGTGCTTTCCCAGTTTGCCCTGCCGCCGGGGGTAGTGGTTCGCTGTCGTCCGATCGGCATGCTCAAGATGACCGACGAGGCCGGCGAAGATGCCAAACTGCTGGCGGTTCCGGTCGATAAACTGACACCCATGTATCGCGACATAGAGAGTCCGCGCGATCTGCCGCAGATCGTGCTCGACCAGATATCGCATTTCTTTCAGCACTACAAGGATCTGGAGCCCGGCAAGTTCGTCAATGTGCAGGGCTGGCTGGGCATGGAAGACGCCAAGAAGGAAATCATGGAGGGCGTTGCCGCGTATCAGAGCGCCAGGGAGAAGCCGGCGTATTGATTCCGGTCCGGCAAGATTGCGCCCGTCACCACGTGGGCTTTTTCCCGGCGCGCATCCGCTATAGTTAGCCCCATGAGCCGTCTTCGCGTCGCAATCGCCCAATTCAACGCCCATGTCGGTGATCTTGCCGGCAATGCCAAGCGCATTCTCGACTGCGCGGCGCGCGCTCGCGACGGCGGGGCCGACGTGCTGCTGACGCCGGAACTGGCGCTCAGCGGCTATCCGCCCGAAGACCTCCTGATGCGGCCGGATTTCTATCGCGCCTGCGCGACGCAACTGGATGTCGTAGCCCGCGCCGCCGCATTGCCGATAGTGATCGGTTATCCCGAGGAGTCGGCGGGCAAGTACTACAACGCCGCGTCACTGCTGGCCAATGGTCAGGTAGTGGCGACCTACCGCAAGTTTCGTCTGCCCAACTACGAGGTCTTTGACGAAGAGCGCTACTTCGCGGCGGGGAACGAGCCCTGTGTGATCGAACTCAACGGAGTGCGCTGCGGGCTGGCGATCTGTGCCGATGTCTGGGAATCGGGTGCCGCCGAAGCTGCCGCACACGCGGGAGCGGAACTGATACTGACGCTCAACGCTTCGCCCTTCCACATGAACAAGCAGGCGCGACGCTATGAGGTGCTGCGTGAGCGTGTGGCGGCCATCGGAAGACCGGTAATCTATGCCAACCTGGTCGGCGGGCAGGACGAACTGGTGTTTGATGGCGCGTCGTTTGCGATGGACGGGCAGGGTCGCCTCACGCATCAGTCGCCCGCTTTTGTCGATGCTCTGGAGTTCATCGATTACGCCGACGGGCATTTGCTGCCTGGGTGCGTGGTCGAGCCGCCGTCGCGCGAGGCCGAAGTCTACGCCGCGCTAAAGCTCGGCGTTGCGGACTACCTGGGCAAGAACGGCTTTCCCGGCGCGATCATCGGCCTTTCGGGCGGCATCGATTCGGCGCTGACTCTGGCGATTGCGGTCGATGCGCTGGGCGCGGACCAGGTCCGCGCGGTGATGATGCCGTCGCCATGGACGGCGCAGATGAGCCTCGACGATTCGCGCGAGATGGTGCGGCGGCTTGGTGTGCAATACGACGAGATCCCGATCGCCGCGGCAATGGACCAGTTCGCCGTATTGCTGGCGCCGACTTTTGCCAGTCTCGGGCCGAGGCCGGCCTGGGACACCACGGACGAGAACCTGCAGGCGCGCATCCGCGGCATGCTGCTGATGGCGCTTTCCAACCGGACCGGGCGCATCGTGCTGACCACCGGCAACAAGAGCGAAATGGCGGTCGGCTACGCCACGCTCTACGGTGACATGGCCGGTGGCTTCGCCGTGATCAAGGATGTGGCGAAGACCTTCGTCTATCAGTTGGCGCGCTGGCGCAACGAAGTTTCCGACGTGATTCCGCAGAACATCATCACGCGCGCGCCTTCGGCGGAGCTCAAGCCGGGCCAGACCGATCAGGACACGCTGCCCCCCTACGAGGTGCTCGACGCCATTATCGAAGCCTACATGGAACGCGACGAGAGTCCGCGGCAGATAATTGCCCGCGGCTACAGTGAGGCCGATGTACGCAAAGTCGTAGGCATGCTGAAGAAGAACGAATACAAGCGCCGCCAGGCGCCGGTCGGTATCCGCGTCACGCAACGCGGATTCGGCAAGGATTGGCGCTATCCGATAACATCGCGCTATCCGGACGAATACTGAAGGAAATTGAATATGAAGAAGATCGAAGCCATCATCAAGCCGTTCAAGCTCGACGAAGTTCGCGAAGCCCTCTCGGAGGTGGGAGTCACCGGCTTGACCGTCACCGAGGTCAAGGGCTTCGGCCGGCAGAAGGGCCACACCGAGCTGTATCGTGGCGCCGAGTATGTGGTTGATTTTTTGCCCAAGATCAAGATCGAGATCGTGGTTGCGGACGACACAGTGGAATCCGCCATTGAGGCCATCATCAAGGCAGCGCGCACCGGCAAGATCGGTGACGGCAAGATTTTTGTCACCGCAGTGGAACAGGTGGTGCGGATTCGCACGGGCGAAGCCAACGAAGCGGCCATTTAGGCCGCTTCGTTGGCTTCGCCTGCGGCAAACTGGTGAGCCATCCCCCATCCCCTTCCCGAGGAAGGGGCTATTGACTGGCTCGCTACGCTCGATTCTTCGGGGCGGCGAGCAGCACCACTACCGCTCCGGCGCCGCCTTCGGCGGCGCGGGCCTGGCAGAAGGCCAGCACTTCGCGGCGCTGGCTCAACCAGCCCAGCACCAGTTTCTTCAGCACCGGCTCGCGCCCGGGCGAACTCAGGCCCTTGCCGTGAACGATGCGCACGCAGCGATAACCATGGTGCTGACACTCGACCAGGAAGGTAACGACCGCGCTTCGCGCCTGATCGCGATTCAGGCCGTGCAGATCGAGCTTGTCCTGCGTCACCCAGCGCCCGCGTCGCAAATCTCTCAGCCACGCCTTCGGCAGGTCGTCGCGCCGCCAGGCCGCTTCGTCGCCGCCTTCGAGATAGAGGTCGATCAGCGTCGGACCATGCAGCGACTCGTGCAGCGCGGCGGCTTCATCGTGCTGATGCTGACGTGGAATGGCCGGTGGCGCAGGCGGTTGGTGATGGACGCGATCCCACAGCAGCGGCTTGACATCGGCAACCTCATGCTGGAATGCCGCGCGTTCCTCCGGCGTGGGAACAATACGTTTAGTCACGCTCGACTGAACCCGCAAGGAGAACGCCGGAGCCGCGAACTCCGTGATCTCCGCCGCTCACGCCATTATTCCAGATTGTCGAGATAGCGCTCGGCATCCAGCGCAGCCTGACAGCCGGTGGCGGCGCTGGTGACAGCCTGCTTGTAGATGTGATCCTGCACATCGCCAGCGGCAAATACACCGGGGATGCTGGTCGCCGTCGCGTTGCCGCCGCGGCCGCACTGGGTGACGATGTAGCCCCCTTCCATGTCCAGTTGGCCGACGAACAGGTCCGTGTTCGGCTTGTGGCCGATGGCAATGAACACGCCCATTAGAGCGATGTCTTCCGTAGCGCCGGTCTTCAGGTTCTTGATGCGCATGCCGGTGACGCCGGACTTGTCGCCGAGCACTTCGTCCAGCGTGTGGTCCCACTTGATGGTGACCTTGCCGGCCTTCTCTTTCTCGAACAACTTGTCCTGCAGGATCTTCTCACCGCGGAACTTGTTGCGCCGATGCACTACCGTAACGTGACTGGCGATATTCGACAGATACAAAGCCTCCTCAACGGCCGTGTTGCCACCACCGATGACGGCCACCTTCTGGTTCTTGTAGAAAAACCCGTCGCAGGTGGCGCAGGCGGAAACACCCTTGCCGGCGAATGTTTCTTCGGAAGCAAGGCCAAGATACTGCGCCGATGCGCCGGTCGCAATGATCAGCGCGTCGCAGGTGTATTCCCCCGCGTCGCCGATCAGGCGCAGTGGCTTCTCCTTGAGTGAGGCAGTGTGGATGTGGTCGAAAATGATTTCGGTCTGGAAGCGTGCGGCGTGCTTTTCAAACCGCGCCATCAGTTCGGGGCCTTGCACGCCGTCCGCGTCGGCAGGCCAGTTGTCCACGTCCGTGGTGGTCATCAATTGCCCGCCCTGAGCCATGCCGGTGATCAATACCGGTTTCAGGTTGGCGCGGGCTGCATAGACTGCCGCGGTGTAGCCGGCCGGGCCGGAGCCGAGGATAAGCAGGCGGGCGTGACGAGTGCTCATGGCGTGAAGTCCCTGTGATGGTGAATTGTCCGGATTATATAGATCGCTCCGCTGACGTCGATTTCAAGGCGGGGACGAGACGCCATGCCTTCGGCCCACTTGTCGACTCTTTTCCGGGAATGGGTAAGATGCCGCGGAGAAAGCAACTTTGGGTGCTACCGGCCGGGCTCGCGCAAAACCATCGGACGGCGAGGCCGCGGAACGGCTGTTGCACCGGAAGTCTGCATGAAAAAGAGGGGACTCATGATCAAACCGCGCTGGCTCTCCGGCGAACGATTCCGCAAGGCCTGGCATTTTCTCGCCGTGACTGTCCTCGCCCTGGTTATTTCGCTCGGGAGCGAGCGGTTCGGATGGCTGCAGGATTACGAGAATATCTACTACGACTATTGGCATCAGTTGTCCGGACAGCGGCGGGAGGCTGTTCACGCGGCTGTGGTGGCCGTCGATGACGACACCTTGTTGCAGTACAAGGACGATCCGCTGGCGTTCTGGGCGCCGCATTTCGCACGGGCGATGCAGACCCTCACCGATGCCGGCGTCAAGTCGATCGGACTGGATTTCATCTATGCGGTAAGCGCCGAAGCCTGGCTGCACAAGCTGAACCTTCCGGACAGCGAGATATCCCGGAACTACGACGCCCCATTTCGCGGACAGCTTGCGCAAGGCCGCAAGATACTCATCGCGCAACTGGTCGAAACCTCGCAGGGCGACATGGAAGTCATGGGGCCGCCCCAGGACCATCTGCTGATGATGCCGAATGGCGCCTACGATACCGGTATCGCCAACCTGTACCCGGACGCCGACAAACTGGTGCGCACCTACTATCCGGTGGTGATCCCCGAGCCACAATTCCCCGGTGTCGGCTTTGCCATGCAGCTGGTATTGAGAGCAACGGACGGGGACAGCATGGCCGACGGCTGGTCGTTTGCCGGAGAGGCTTACCCGCGCATCCGGGAGCGCCACAGGATTGGCTACGTGGGGCCACCGGGCAGCATGCTTACCGTGTCGATGAGCAAGCTGCTGAAGCCCGACGCGCTGGCCGATCCTGAGGTGCAGAAGCTGAAAGGGCGAGTCGTGATCATCGCACCCAACAACATCGGCACTTCGGACCGGCATTTTTCGCCCTATTCGCGCGTGCTGCCAGGCTTCTCCACGGAACCGATGATCGGCGGCGAGATTCATGCCAACGTGGTCGAGACCATCATGTCGGGCGTGTATCCGCGCGCTCTTTCGCTATGGTTTGCCTGGCCGGGTCTGGTCGCCGTGCTGGTGGTCACCGTGCTTCTTTTTATGCGCCTGCATCCGGCCGCCGGGCTCGGCGTCGGCATCGGGGTTTCGCTCATGATCCTGATTCCCGCCTACGCGCTGTTCCAGAAGTATCTGCTGTTGTCCGTGGCGCCCTTCCACGTGGCGCTGGCGACGGCCTACCTGTCCACACTGGCGCTGCGCCTGACCGGCGAGGAGCGGGAGCGCGCCCATCTCAAGTCGATGTTCGGCCAGTATGTGTCCGATGTGGTGGTGGATAAATTGATTTCGGAGGGACAGCGGCCCAATCTGAGCGGCGAAAAACTTCAGGTGTCGATCCTCTTTTCGGACATCCGCAACTTCACGACAATTTCGGAGAAACTCGACGCCGAAGAGGTCGTTGAAATGCTTAACGCCTATTTTTCACGGACCTGTGAGCCGATTCTGGAGCATGGCGGGATGGTGAACAAGTTCATCGGCGACGCCGTCATGGCGGTGTTCGGGTCGCCCGTTCACTATGATGATCACGCTCGGCGCGCGTTGCTGGCTGCCCAGGCGATGGCGCGGGAAGCGCAGAGTTTCAAGACATGGATGAAAGACCGCTTCCCCGACCGCGGGCTGCCGGAGTTCGGCATCGGCATCGGGGTCCACAGCGGGCCGGCGGTCATGGGCGACATCGGCTCGGTCAAGCGACGCGAGTTTACGGCGATCGGCGACACTGTCAATGCGGCATCCCGGCTGGAGGGGATGACCAAGGAGATTGGCTGCGTCGTGGTAGCCAGTGCGGCAGCCATCAGCGCGGCGGGCGAGGGCATTCGTACCGGACGGCGCCAAGTGGTTCATGTCAAGGGCAAGAGCGAGCCCATCGAAGTGTTCGAGGTGCTGTTTGACTAGCGCGGAAAGGCGCTGCGAATTGCCAAAGTCGTTGCGAGGGCGGAATGTTGCTCCAAATGTTGAATTTGGCAGCATGAATGGGATAATAAAAACTTGTATTTGGGATATTGGGTCATTCGCCTCAACTACTTACCAATGTCGATCTGCACTTTCTTCCTCTCTGGGTGGCCGCAATTGGGTTCCGTGATGCGGCGCTGCTTGCGTGTCGGAGTCGCCACGGTGGCCTTCGCCTGTCTCGCGGTTGCGATCGGGCAGGATCGCGGTCCGATCGGTCAGGCCAACGCCAAGGAGGCTCGCGTAGCCTTGATCATCGGCAACTCTTCCTACAAGGATGCGCCGCTTGGCAATCCGGCGAATGATGCCAGCGATCTGGCGAACGCTCTGGAGAAGAAGGGCTTTACCGTTCTGGTGCGTGAGAATGTCGGCGAGCGGGGATTAAAGGAGGCGGTCGATACCTTTGCCAAGCATCTGCAGAAAGGCGGGGTGGGGCTGTTCTTCTTTGCCGGCCATGGCATCCAGTTGAAGGATCAGAATTTCCTGGTTCCGGTGGACATCGGTTTCGATAGCGAGACGGACATCTCTTTCAAATCGGTCAGCGCCGAATACGTGCTGTCGCGCATGGCCGAGGCGGGCAACCGCGTCAATGTGGTAATTCTCGATGCGTGCCGCAACAATCCTTTTCAGCAGAAAGGGCGCGCGAGCAAGGGCCTCGGCGTGATGAACGTCGGTCGCGCCGAAAAGGGAACCTTTATTGCCTACGCGACGTCGCCGGGTTCGACCGCGCAGGACGGACAGGGACGCAATGGTCTCTATACCAAACATCTCCTGCAGGCGCTCGATTCACCGGATTCCGACATTGACAAGGTCTTTGGTCTGGTCCGCACCGGCGTTGTGCGCGACACCGAAGGCGCGCAGGTGCCCTGGACCTCGACGTCGGTAATCGGCAGTTTTTATTTCGATGTCGCCGAGGATCTCGCGGCGCAGCGCCGTCCCGTCAAGCTGTTGACGGCACAGCCGGAACAGACTGAAGCGGCTCCGGCGTCTTACGATCCGGTGCAGGAAAGAGCCCTCTGGGAGAAGATCAAGGATAGCCGGAGTGCCGCCGATTACAGCGCGTACCTGGAAAAATTCGGCGGCTCGCCGCGCGGCGCTTACGCGCGCTGGATGGTGCAAAAGTATGGCGGGGTGCTGCCGGCTTCCGCGGCGTCGGCGCGAGCACCCGCGGTTCCGGTACCGCCATCGGCGCAGGTGGCGGTCGCAGCGCCCGCTCCGGCTCCGGTTCTGCAGGCACCGCCGGCAGCCGTGAGTGGTGGTGCGTTGTCTGCGCCAGGCCCCTTGATCCGCGATTGCCCGCAATGCCCCGAACTTGTCGTGGTGCCTGGCGGAGATTACGTCATGGGCAGCGGCAAGGAAGAGAAGTTTCGCGAGCCGGATGAAGAACCGGCGCATCGCGTGAGTGTTGCCGGCCCCATTGCGGTCGGCAAATTCGAAGTTACGCGTGGCCAATACGCCGCATTTGTCAAGGAGACGGCGCGCGAGCACAAGCCCGGATGCTATTCAAACCGCGGCGGCCGGTACCACAAGGATCCGAGGGCAACCTGGCAAAATTCCGGCTTCGAACAGAAGGACGACGATCCCGTCGTTTGCGTCAGTTGGGACGATACCCAGGCCTATCTCGCGTGGCTGAGCAAAAAGACGGGCAAAGCATATCGGTTGCTGAACGAAGCCGAGTGGGAGTACGTCGCTCGCGCCGGCACCAGGGGTCGGCACTATTGGGCCGAGGCCGATGATGCGGCGGCGTGCCGCTACGCCAACGTCGCGGATACGGCGTTCAAGGCCTTTTCCGCCGGAACGCAGTTTTTCCCATGCGCCGATGGCTTCGCCTATACCGCGCCGGTCGGCCGCTTCCCGGCCAATGCCTTCGGTGTGCACGACATGCTGGGCAATGCCTGGGAATGGGTCGAGGACTGCTGGAACGAGGGCTATGCCGGAGCCCCGGAAACGGCACAGCCGCGCCTGACCGGAGCCTGTACTGAACGCGTATTCCGGGGCGGTGCCTGGGACAGCAAGCCCAACCTGGTGCGCGTGGCCTATCGGGACCGTGAATCGAAAGGCGATTGTCATGACAATCTCGGTTTCCGGGTCGCGCGTTCCTTGCCGTGAGACGCGGCCGATTGGCGAGGATCCCCAACGCCCCGGAGGCTCCCTGCAACGCGAAGCGTCGCAGTTTGCTGCTCGGCGGCGGTGCCGGCCTGGCCTTGGGCTCCTTGCCAATCTCTGCGGATCTGTTTGCCCAAACTACCGGCGAGCCGATTCAGGACGTTTACGTGCCGCGCGCCAAGTATGCCTTGCTGATCGGCAACCGGGACTATCCAAACCGCAAGGACATTGCCCCCGCGCACAAGAACGTCCGCGATCTCAAGGATGTCCTTGAATACTACGAATTCAAGGTCAGTGATTATCGTGATCTCGATGCAGAGGCAATGAAGCGAACGCTGGCCGAGTTTGGCGCGCAAATGCGCATGGTGGGTGAGTCAGCTCTGCCGGGCGGGGTCGCCGTGGTGTTCTATTTTTGCGGGCATGGGTTTCAGTCGGCCGGCCGAAACTATCTGGTACCTGCGGGTGTGGACCCATCCTCGGAAAAGGCGCTGACCCAATCCCTGAGGCTGACGGAAGACATTCTCGGCACCTTTCCGCAGCACTACCCGGGGATCAGCATCGCATTGATCGACGCCTGTCGCACCGACCCGTCGGTGCGCAAGGGTGTTGATGAATTCAACCAGATCGCGGCCCCCGAAGGCATGCTGGTTTTCTTTGCGACTCGTGCCGGGCGTCCGGCGCTGGCGCCGATTAGCCCTGACCGCAACACCTTTTTTGCCGGGGCAGTGATCGACGCGCTGCGCGACGCCAACGGCGAGACTCCGATCGATGACTTGTTCCGGATTGCCGCCATCGAATGTCAGGCCCGCGTCAAAGCCGAGTTCGACAAGGCCAAGCTGACGATTCTGCCCCAGTTTCCGGAAAGCACCGTCAACCTGCGCGGCAAATTCAAGATCAGGAATCGCCAACTCGAACTGGACCGTTCCAAGCCGCGGCCGAAAATGACCCTGCAGGCAGGAAAGCAGGTCGATTTCACCAAGATCGAAGAACGCTGGCAGGTCATCCTGGTCACATTGCGACCGGCGCGGCTGATCCGTTTGTGCGAGGAGTTCGAGCGGGATTTTCCCGGCAGCGAATTCAGCCAGCAGATCAAGGTGAACATCATCGGCGCCCGCCAGGCCCTGGAGAGCCAGCGTTCCGCCGGTCTTTCGAGCGATCTTTTCGACGAACCGGCGGGCGACAAGGGCTATCGCGACGATCTGATCAAAGCGCTGCGCGGCGACAAGGATGCGGCGCACCGGATCGCCATCGCCTACCGGGATGGCACCTCGGGTGTGGTGGCCAATCCGCGGCGAACCGAGCAATGGCTGCGCTTCGCCGCCGAACTTGGCAACGGTATTGCGAGCTGGGAACTGTCGGAGATATACAACCAGAGCGGGCAGGTGGGAGATGCAGCCAGGTTCGAGAAGAAGGCGCTGGATCTTGGCTACCGGCCGCCACCCAGGCTGGCGACCCGTGGCTACTGACTCCGCCCGCTTCGCCCCGGGCGACTCGATGCCGGTCGCCGCCTCGCCAGCGCCGACTGTTGCGGCATTGGCGATGGGGCGGTCGCGCAGCCGCAACTTGTCCTGGCTGATCGCCTTGGCGCTGGGTTCAGGCGTGGTGTTCGCCCAAGCTCGAGCCGTGGCCGGCCAACTTCAGCCGATTCACAAACCCCCACCCAAGACTCAGAACAAGCCTCCAACTGAGTCCCAACTCCAGTTGGCGGCCCAAGCCAAGCTCAAGGGGGATCATAAGGCAGGGCACGCCGATGGCGTGCAGCAACCGGTTGCGGGCAAAGTCGATGCCGCGGGAATGGAGGCACGCTGGCAGGAAATTCAGACAGCATTGCGGCCGCGGCACTTGATCGCGCTATGCGATGAGTTCCAGCGTGATTTTCCCTCCAGCCCGCTCGAGCCGCAGATCAAGGACGTTCAAGCGGGTGCGCGCCGGGCCATGGATATTCAGCGCTCCGCCGGTCTATCCGGAGATTTGTTCGAGGATCCCATCGGCGACAGTGGCTATCGGGACAACCTGATCAGGGCCGTACGCGGCGACAAGGACGCGGCATACCGCATTGCCCTCGCCAACTGGACAGGCACGTCGGGCGTTGTCCCCAGCATGCGGCGGACGGAGCAATGGTTGCGCTTCGCCGCCGAACTGGGCAACGGGCTGGCCAGCTGGGAACTGGCGCAGATGTACAACCGCGTGGGACTCGTGGCAGACGCCGCGCGCTTCGAGAAAAAGGCGCTCGATCTGGGCTACCGACCCCCGCCCCGTTTGCCGACGCGGGGTTACTGACCCGGACAGGCCAAGCACCCCTAACGGCCAGATGGACATGGCGCGCACGTGAGCTGTATCATAAAGGCGGGCGACCGTGGTCGATAGACATAGTATCTGTCGACTTTTGGTTTGGCTGGGGGAGATGGCACAATGAAAATAGGATATCAGCCGGGTGCGTCCAGCACCGGCTGGTTGGCACATTGCTGGGGGCTCGCTGCGGCACTTGTGTTGTGTTGCGGCACGGCTCTTGGGCAGACGACCCCTGGCGCGGGCGAAATCCTGCAAACGATTCCCCCGGCGGTGACTCGCCCCGATGCGGGCCTCATAATTGATAAGGCACTTTCGCTGAGGGCGGTTGCCGACGTCGAGGGCATGCGGCTGGATATTGAGGGATTTCGCATTGCCGGCTTGACGGTCGCGGCCGAGGCCGAAATGACGGAAGTGGTAGCTCCCTTCATAGGGCCCAACAAGCGTTTTCAGGATTTGCTGGACGCTGCGGCGGCGGTCAAGCAAGCGCTTGCGGGTAGAGGCTACTTTCTCGCCGACGTGATTGTCCCGGAGCAGAAGATTGCCGATGGCATAGTCCAGTTGCAGGTACTCGAAGGGCGGCTGGGCAAGGTCCGTCTTGAAGTCGATCCCGATGTCTCGATCAGCCGGTCGCTGCTGGAGTCCTATATCGCTTCGCTGCTGGAAGGCAGCCTGATCCGGACTGCGGAAGTGGAGCGCGCCCTGTTCCAGATTCATGATCTGCGCGGTATCGTGGCGCGCAGCAGCTTCGCCCCCGGCGCGACGCCCGGAACCGCCGATCTGACCATCAAGGTCAGCGCCGGCAAGGCCTTCGACGCCAACCTCGACTTCGACGCCAACGGCTCGGTCTACACCGGCCAGCACCGGGTAGGCGCCGGTGTGGACGCCAACAGCCTGCTCGGTTACGGCGAACTGATCAGTGTGCGCGGGAGCAACGCCATCGACGGCAACCTGCGCTTTGCCCGCGCCTCGATACTGGTTCCGGTCGGTCCCTGGGGCACCAAGATCGGCGGCGCCTACTCGGAACTCAAGTATCGTCTTGGCACTCCGCTCTTTGAGCCGCTCGCGGCCGGCGGCGCGGCAGCCGTGAATTCGCTGACGGCCATTCATCCGTTTGTTCGTTCGCGCAACACCAACCTCTTGCTGATTGCGCAGAGCGACAAACGCAAGTTCTACGACGTTCAATTGGCGTCCGGCGCCGAGACCCTGAAGAAAAGCGATGTCAATTCGGTGGGTTTGTCCGGCGACTTCCGCGACCGTCTCGGCGGAGGCGGCATCAACGTCTTCAACGTCGCCTATACCCTGGGTGACCTGAAATTCGGCAATGCGGCTCTGAACGCCGCCGACCAGGCTGGCCACAAGACCGCCGGTCTTTTCGGCAAGACCAATATTTCCGTGTCGCGCCTGCAGGCGGTTTCCGAGCGGCTGGCGCTCTACGGCGCTTATAGCCAGCAGTTCACCAACAAGAACCTCGATGCCAGCGAGAAGATCAGCCTTGGCGGCCCGAGCGCGGTGCGCGCCTATCCGCAGGGCGAAGGCGCGGGCGACCAGGGTTACTTCGCCACCCTCGAATTGCGTTACCGCCTGCCGTTCGAAGAGAACCTGCCCGGCAGTCTGGTGCTGGCCGGCTTCTACGATTTCGGCCGTTCCATCCTGATCAACCGTCCTACCCTCGCCGATTTCGCGGCCAACAGTCCGCTGCTGCGGCGCATCGCCGGTCCCGGCGTCGGCCTCAACTGGGAAGTTCCCAACGACTGGTATCTGCACGCCTCGCTGGCCTTCCGCGATACCACCCAGGCCACGGCCGACCACCTGCTGCGCTATCCGCGCTTCTACTTCCAGTTCAGCAAGTTTTTTTGATTTGCAATTCGTTGCCGTGCCGTCCAGACTTCGTCTAGCCCGGTGCGCAGCCAACGCAAGAGGACATTGATATGTTCAAGCACGCCACCATGAATCGCGCCTACCGTCTGGTCTGGAGCGAACTGCACAGTACCTGGATCGCCGTCGCCGAATTCGCCCGTACGCGCGGCAAGCGCACCTCCGGCGGGTTGGCCGCTGCCGTCCTGCTGGCCTTGGGCGCCAACAGTGCGGTGGCCGCCGGCGTTCCGTTACCCGGTGCCTTGCCCACGGGCGGCCAGATCGCCGCCGGACAAGCCGCGATCAGCAGCAGCGGTGCGCGCATGGATGTGACCCAGTCTTCGAACAGCGCCATTGTCAACTGGGACAGCTTCAACATCGGCAGCCAGGCTCAGGTCAACATCGCCCAGCCCAGTGCTGCGGCCGTCATCCTCAACCGCGTACAAGGGGGCGATCCCTCGGCCATTTACGGGCGCCTCACCGCCAACGGCCACGTTTTCCTCACCAATCCCGGCGGCATTCTCTTCGCTCCCGGTGCGCAGGTCGACGTCGGTGGCCTGGTCGCTTCCTCGCTGGGCATTTCCGATGCCAATTTTCTCGCCGGCAAATACAACTTCCTCAATACCGGAGGCGCCGGCGCGGTCGTCAATCAGGGAAACATCAACGTCGCCAACGGCGGCTTCGTCGCGCTGATCGCCCCGCAAGTCGGCAACAGCGGCGCCATCAACGCCACCGGTGGCAGCATCGGCCTCGCCGCCGGAGACGCGGTCAATCTCGATTTCGATCACGATGGCATGCTCAGCTTCCAGGTCAACATCGCCGCCGCCGCGGCGCGCGCCGACAACACCGGCGTTCTGATTGCCGACGGCGGCCGCGTGGTGATGAACGCGCAGGCCAGGGATGCCCTGCTGTCCACCGTCCTCAACAACGATGGCGTCATCCGCGCTCGCAGTCTTGAAACGCGCCAGGGCGAAATCTGGCTGGGTGGCGGCAATTCTGGTGTGGTTAGCGTCACCGGCACGCTGGATGCCTCCGGCACTTCAGTCGGGCGAGCGGGTGGCACCGTCAAGGTGCTGGGCGACAAGGTCGGTCTGTTCGACCAGGCGAAGATCGACGTTTCAGGAGTCGGCGCTGGTGGCACGGCGCTGATCGGTGGAAACTTCCAGGGCAAAGGCCCGGAGCAGAACGCCAGCGCCACCTATGTCGGCAAGGATGTAAAGATCAACGCCGACGCGGTTGGAACAGGGGATGGCGGGAAGGTGGCGGTTTGGGCGGACGATGTCTCCCGCTACTACGGCAGCATTACCGCCCGCGGCGGAGCGCAGTCAGGCAATGGCGGGTTCGTCGAAACCTCTGGCCACAATATTCTGAGTGCGAGCGGCGTGGTCGACGCCAGTGCGCCCATGGGTCAGGCCGGTACCTGGCTGCTGGATCCGTGGAACACCTCGATTTCGAACAGCATCGACTTGACTGTCGGCGCATCGCCCAATTTTGCCGCCACCGCTAGCGGAGCAAACGTCAACGCGGCCTCTATTCAGAGTGCGCTAAATCTCGGCACTAGTGTAACGGTGACGACTGGGGCTTCCGGCGCGGAGGCGGGAAATCTCACGGTCGTCGGAACCACCGATGTGAACGGAGCAGTGAATATCAACAAAAGCACGGGCGTCACCGCATCGCTCACGCTTCAGGCCGCGGGCAGTATCTTCATGAACGCTGGCTCGACGATTCAAGCTACCGGCGCTGGCAACGCACTGAACGTCACGCTGAATTCACGCAATAACAACGGCGTTGCAACCGCCGCCGGCGCAGTGGTTCTTGACCGCGCGACGATTACCACGAATGGCGGCAACATCATCCTGGGCGGTGGCTCGGATCCATCAACAGGAAGCGCGGTAGGTACCGCGACTGATCAGAATGGAGTTTTTATTTTAGGAGCAACACTTAATTCCGGCGGCGGCAATATTTCGATTCTGGGTCAGGGCCAGACTACCGTTTCGGGTGCGACCGATTCGGGTGGTGTTGCGATCCGCAGCAAGGGCGCAACGCCGGCGTTGGTATCGAGCGGCTCCGGCAACATCATCATTACCGGAACGGGTGGTGTGGGGACGGGCGTCACGGGGGTTAGCAGTAACGGTGTGAGTATCAACGGCTACGAGGAGTCCTCGGCTACCGCCAGCACCGCGACGGTATCCTCCAGTGGCGGAAACGTCACGATCAACGGCACCGGCGGTGCGGCCGGCAGCGGCGTATCAGTCGCCAACGGCGGACGGGTTACGGCCAGCGGCGCGGCCGGCAATATCGCCCTTACCGGCTCTACGGGCACGGGCGTAGGCGCGTCGGGCGTGGACATCGGTGCCGGTTGTGCTGTCTGTGTTAGCTCGACATTTGTCCAGAATACGGCGACCAGCGGCAATATCCAGATCACGGGAACCAATACCGTTTCCTCGGCAAATGCCAACAACAATGGCGTCTATATTCATTTTGCCGGGTCCTACGTTGAAACAACGGGCGGGGGAACGCTCGGGATTACGGGCACGAGCGGTGCCGGCGGGCATGGTATTTTGGTTCGCGGGGCGCGCGTCACCTCAAACACCGGCGACATAACCCTTATCGGCACTGGCAGTTCCGGCGCCGGAAATAGCGGCGTAAGCCTCGACACCGAGGCGGCAATAAGCGGGATAGGCGTGATCGAGTCCACGGGCAGCGCCAATATCTTCATCACCGCCACCGCAGCTGCGGGCGGTACGGGCATCATTTCCAAAAATACTGAGCCCGCCCCAGGCGTGGTGAATCGCATCGGCAAATCAACCATGACCGGTGACATCACGCTCACTACCGACACGGCTGATATCGCAACCAGCGGAACCGATCTTACAATCGCAGGCCAGGGCAATTTATTCATTCAACCCCAAAGCACAAACACATCGATTGGCCTTGCCGGTGGCGCGGGCACGTTAAATCTCACCACGGCTGAACTCGGCAAGATTGCCAATGGATTCGTATCGATCACCATCGGCCGCGCGGACGGCACCGGCGCGATTACCTTCGGCGACGGCGCGGGTCCATCCGCTGGGTATACTTTCTCGGATAATCTGACCCTGCGTAATACCGGCGTGGCAAGCGGCGGCATCGTCATCACCGATGCGCTGAGCATGGGCGCCAATAATCTCACGCTCAACACCAGCGGCGACATCACGTCAACGGGGTTCACCGTTGCAACAACTGGCGGCGTGTTGACGCTCAATTCGGCAAACATGTCCCTCGGCGGACTCACGACGGGCGCTGGCTTGCTGACGATCAATAATTCCGGTACAGCGAGTCAGTCTGACGTATTTGCAGGATCGGGGGGACTGACCAAGATGGGCGCGGGGACGCTGATCCTGTCTCAAGCGAACACCTACACCGGCGGCACCGTCATCAACGGCGGCACGGTGCAACTGAATGGCGCGGGTGTTCTGGCGAGCACGGAGGCGGTGACGCTGGCCAATGCGGGCAGCACGCTGGATATCAACGGCAACACGCAGACGATCGGGGCGCTCACTGGTGATGCGAATGCCACGGTAGCGCTGGGTGCGGGTGCGTTGACGATGAGTTCGACGACGAACGCGGTCTATCAAGGGGTGTTCACAGGCACGGGCGCCTCCTCGTTGACCAAGGCGGGCATTAACACGCAGACAATCTCCGGTGACAGTTCGGCGGGCTTCTCTGGTGCAGTGGCGGTGAATGGGGGCACGCTGGCGGTGACGGCGGACGGGGCGTTGGGTAACACTACGGGCAGCACCACGGTGGGTGCTTTGGGGTATTTGGATTTCCAGAACGTAATCTATGCGACCACGGAAGCGGTGACGCTCAACGGGGGGACGCTAGTGAATGCGGCGGTGGGCCCGAGCACGTTTGCTGGTGCGGTGACCCTGGGTGGGAACAGTACCGTGGATTCAAGCGGCGCGAATAATCTGACGCTGTCCGGAGTGGTGAGTGAAACAGGTGGTCCGCGCAGTCTGACCAAGGTAGGTGTTGGCACGTTGACGCTCTCGGGCGCGAATACATACACGGGTGCGACAACGATCAACGCAGGTACGCTGATTGCATCCAATGCAACTGCGTTGGGAACAAGCGCCGCAGGCACCACCGTGGCCAGTGGTGGAAAGCTGACCATCAATAACGTTGACCTGACCACCGAGGCGATCACCGTTAATGGCGGCACACTCTCGCTGGCGGGTGCTACGCCCAGCGTAGCCGCCGTTACATTCGGGGCACCAGCCAGCACACTCGACTACGCTGGCCACACAGGTACCGTCGCGATCAACCAGCAAGCGACAACCGCCACCGGTATCACCGTCATCACCGGTTTTAGCAACATCGCCAGCGTCGTCGGCAACGGCGCGCTCGCCACCATCACTGGGGCGGACGCCGGGCAAGCCTTCAACGTCACGGGTCCGGATGCGGGTACCGCGGGCACGCTGGCCTTTACCGGC
>Ga0172379_10001043_pt1 | contig 59705 bp, 49 predicted proteins | sample GrowelOW334metaG_FD_119756 | JGI IMG/M metagenome (GOLD analysis project Ga0172379, IMG submission 119756) | Groundwater microbial communities from an aquifer near a municipal landfill in Southern Ontario, Canada - Groundwater well OW334 metaG | ecosystem: Environmental > Aquatic > Deep... | reverse complement strand
CGAGGAGTCGAGGCGGGCTGGCTGATGCGCTATCAGCGCCAGACAGCCCCGGACAATAGTGTTACTCAAAAAGAAAGTATTTTAACAAAAATTATTATTATATACGGAGGCGTGCCAGAGTGGTTGAATGGGTCAGTTTCGAAAACTGATAAGCCAGAAATGGCTTCGAGGGTTCAAATCCTTCCGCCTCCGCCAATAATTTTAAAAAAGTTTAAATCTTTATCCCGAACCCTTTAGCGGTGCGGGACCTCCCTCTCCGCCAACTAGACACGGTATCAGAGTGACCCGAGTGCCTCGAACGATAAGTTGGAAGTTTTCAACTAGTAACAAACGAAATATGTTTAATTCAAAAGATAATAGTGAAAATAGTTTTATAACGCAGATATCCGATATTCCACTTCTGGAATACAACCAAATATTTGTAAACAACCTAACGTGGATTGACCGGGGAATCGAAAAGAGTGTTGCTACGTTCGATTTGGTCGTGCGCGATCTTCCAGAAAACTGGAATTTTTACGTATTTGATGGTCTCCAGCGTTTCGTAGATATATTACTTCAGTTCAGATTCGATGATCGGGCTGTCCAATTATTGAAGCGCATGAATCTAATAGATTCTAAAAAATCGGAAGAATATTACAAGGATCTTAAGTTCTCCGGTGAGGTCTTCTCCATGAAAGACGGTACCATCTTCTTCCCAGGAGAACCAATAGTGAGAATCACAGCTCCAATTGTCGAAGCGAATATGCTGACGGCTTTTTTATTGAATGTCTTTAATTATCCAATTCGAGTACTAACCAAGAGCCTGCGAGTAAAATTCGCATCAGGACCAACAACCTTTTTTATCGGTTCTTTAGCTCGCCTGCCAGGCTTTGAACAAGGGTATTATTCCATAAAAGACGCGTATCTATTAGACAGTCCAATTGGTAATCCTTTTTTGTTCAGAAAATTTCCTGAGCTAACCCCTCCTAATACAATTACCAGCAATATAAACCACGCTTTCATAAAATCATTCCCGACCGAAAGACAGGCGTTTCGCTACTTCTTGGATGTGTTGGTAGAGAAAGCAAACTTTTTCTTTGTGATGACAGACACTTATGAGATAAAGAAAGGATTAGCTATATTTATAGAGGAAATTAAAAAGACACCGAACTTGGATAGAAAAAAAATGATGATGACCATCGATAGCGGCGATCTGAAGCAACTTGCGCATTATATGCGTAAAGAATTAGATAAAAACGGCTTGGAAGAAATACGGATTCAGGCTATGGGAGGTCTTGATGAATATAACATCGATGATATGGTAAAAAGTAAAACCCCCATCGACTGCTATGTTTCCGCGACGGCATTAAACAACACTATCGATTGTCCAGTATTAGAGCTCGTATACAAGATGGCTGAATTAAGACATGAGGATGGAATTGTTGAACAGAAAGCCAAATTGACTATAGGGAAAGAGAGTTATCCGGGGCGGAAACAAGTCTTTCGCGTATACGAAGATGGAAAGATTTCACGTGACATAATAGGGCTTGATGGAGAAAACCTTGGTAAACCGCTACTCGAAAAGATTATTGAAAATGGAAAAGTAGTTGCTAAAATCCCAACTATCGAGGACACGAAGATGCTACTGAAAAGCGAGGTGCTGACATTGCCAGAATCGTTTAAAACAATTCGCAGTAAAGGAAACCTATACAAAATTAATATTAGCGACAAGCTAAAAATTCTTCTTGATGAAGTTAAAGTAAAACATCTATGAGTATAAGTTAGATATCTTACTTTTAGTGAGATCGGTACAAATTATAATGTCTAGCTAGGCAAATATCATCACCAAGTCGTCAATACAGACAGTAGTAAAGATTGCAAAGGGTTTGGGTATTAGTGTCAATGATTTAATGAAATAGTTTTATGAAACAATATCTAGAATTTGCTAAAAAACTTGCTAGAGAAGCTGAGGAAATAGCTTTGAAGTATTTTAGCTTTGAAGTTGATAGTACTTGGAAAGAAGATAATACTCCGCTAACAAAAGCTGACATCGAAATTAATGATATGGTTATAAAAAGAATAAACGAAACTTATCCAGAACATAGTATCTATGGAGAGGAAATAAGTGATAAAAAAGAAAATTCAAAATATATTTGGGTTTGCGATCCAATCGATGGGACGATGGCTTTTTCTTGTGGCCTACCAATGTTTGTTTTCTCTATTGCTTTAGTAGACCAATCAAATGGTTTACCTATTTTAGGTTTGATAAATGACCCAGTAATGAAAAACATGTATTGGGCATACAAAGGTAGTGGAGCATATAGAAACGGTAAAGAAATATCTGTATCTAAAACTGATACATTTTTAAATACATACTCACTTACTGGTGCTTCAGGAAAAGATGTTGGCTTTTCAAACTTACCGGTCCATAAACTATTAGGTGAGAAGAAATCAAGAGTTATGAAATTTCCCTCTTTTATTTATGGTGCCATTCAAATAGCTAATGGTAAGTTTGTCGCGGGTGCATTTTATGGCAAAAATGGTCATGATGTTGCAGCATTAAAAATTATTACAGAGGAAGCTGGCGGAAAGGTAACTGATTTAGATGGAGAAGAAAGAAGATATGACGAAGACGGCCTTGGCTGTATAATTTCTAATGGACTATTACATAAAGATTTATTAGAAATTGTTCAGTCTGGTAAATTGTAATTTTAAGAAATATCAGACTTAATGGACATAGTAACTATAAGAATTTAAACTTAATTTCCCGCCAATACTTTTAAATAGATATGATTAAAATAATATCTTTCATCATCTTAATAATACTCGGGGTAGCTATCTTTATTTACGGCGGATATGATGACAGCCCCGGTGCACAGCTGATTGGCTTTATCGCAGTTGTTACTGGTGTTATATTTATAATTAAGAGAAAGAATAAATCTTCTGAATCGAAATGATTTTTCTTAAAATAAAATTTATTATTCCAAATTTAGAAAAACCCCGCTAGCTAATCAGCGGTTTTTTGTAAAATTACTAATCCTAGCGAAAAATTTCTTGAGAAGAGATATTTAATTTGTAATATTTTTTCTGGATGCTATAATCAACCATACTTACTTTTTATCCATTTGAAAAACTTAATAACCCAAATAGAAAATGTCGGGAGAAAATGCAATAATAATTTCCAAACTCAATAAATCTTTCAAAAAACTGCAGGTTTTAAAAGGAATTGATTTAACTGTGGGCAAGGGCGAAATATTAGCTTTACTTGGCCCTAACGGTGCAGGCAAGACCACTACTATCCGCATTCTTAGCACTTTACTGAAGCCAGATAGCGGTACGGTAACCATCGGTGGATATGACCTGATCAAACATCCTAACAAAGTGCGCAGTTTGATTGGTCTGACCGGTCAATACGCTGCTGTGGACGAGTTTTTGAGCGGAAAGGAAAATTTAACAATGATGGGTCAGCTTTATCATCTATCCGCGTCAGTTACAAAACAGCGCACTACGGAACTCTTGGCTCACTTCGACCTAACAGAAGCGGCAAACCGACGCGTAAAAACTTATTCCGGTGGTATGCGCCGCCGGTTGGATCTGGCATTGAGTTTGATAGCCACACCACCGATAATTTTTTTGGACGAACCGACTACCGGTCTAGATCCGCGCAGTCGAATTCTGATGTGGGAAATTATCAAAAAACTAACCACGCAGGGTGTAACCATCCTACTGACCACCCAGTATCTCGATGAAGCCGATAAGCTGGCTGACCGCATTGCTGTTCTCGATCAAGGCAAAATCATTGCTGAAGGCACTTCCTTGGAATTGAAGTCACGGGTTGGCACTGAACGGATCGAGGTTATAATTGAGAAGAACAGTGACTATCAACAAGCATTAGCAATTATGGAGACCTCCGGACTGCGGAAAAATATTGAAGAGCGCAGCATCAGTATCCCCACTGAAGGCAGTGTGGCAGAAGTAAAAAAACTTCTGGACAAATTGGCCGAGGCAAAAATAGAAATCGACACCATGTCGGTACACAAACCGACGCTCGATGACGTATTCTTATTCTTCACAGGCCACAGCGCCGAGCAGGAAACAGCAGAAGAAACAACTAATAAAAAATAAATAGATGGAAGAAACAGCAACAAAAAAGCATTCCAATATTCTACTCGCAATCAGCGATACCCGGGTTTTGATTATTCGGAGCCTGAAACACATTATCAAGAATCCCGATCAACTACTCGGCTTAACTATCCAACCGGTAATGTTTATGCTACTTTTTGGTTACGTCTTTGGCGGTGCTATTGATACCGGCGGAACAAAATACATCAACTATCTAGTACCGGGCATTCTGGTACAAATGGCCGCTTTTGGAGCCACTACCACTTCACTAAGTGTCGCTACTGACGTAAAACGTGGAATTATAGATCGTTTCAAATCACTACCAATGGCCAGCTCTGCAGTCATGACCGGTCACGTTGTTGCTGACTTGGTGCGTAATATAGTATCCTCAGTGATTTTGATTGGTGTCGCTCTATTGATGGGCTTCCGACCCGAAGCGACAATTATGCAGTGGGTGACTATTATCGGCATCACACTTTTGTTTACATTTGCCTTCTCATGGTTGTCGGCAGTCTTGGGATTGCTGGCAAAAAGTGTAGAGGCAGTACAGTGGATGACCTTCCTGATTGTTTTCCCTTTAACTTTCGCAAGTGCAGCATTTGTACCTACTGCCAGCATGCCGCATGGTCTACGCGTTTTTGCTGAGAATCAACCGATCACACACATCATCGAAGCTCTGAGGGCTTTGATGCTTGGTACGCCGGTTGGAGACCATGTGTGGATCTCGGTCGTCTGGTTTATTGGCATTATTATTGTAGCTGTACCGATCGCTTCTTACATTTTCAGAAATCGGCAAACGTCATAAAAACTATAAAAAAGAAAATATGGAGAATAAAATCTCAAAATTGATAAAAACCCCGTGAGCTAGACGGCGGTTTTTTATTAAATTACTAACCATGGAAAAATATGATCACAAATATATTTGTTAACTTACCAACTAAAGATCTGGGAAAATCCGTAGCTTTTTTTGAAAAACTCGGATTTACGATCAACCCCCAGTTCACCGACAAAAACGCCGCTTGCGTAGTTTTCGGCAAAAATATTTATGCCATGATTTTGACGGAAGAAAAATTCAAAGAGTTCACCAATAAAGAAATTACGGATAGCACCGTGTCCGCTGAAGCAATCCTTGCGCTGAGCATTGAAAGTAAAGACAAAGTGGACAAATTCATGGAAAAGGCACTGGCCGCCGGCGCAATAGAGCCGAGAAAACCGGAAGTTTACGACTTTATGTACGGACGTGGTTTTGAAGATTTGGACGGGCACCTATGGGAAATCTTCTGGATGGATCCAAATCACGTAGAAAAATAAATGGCGTAATCCAATGCGATTCACGTCAATTGGCCTAAATTAATTATTATCTATAAAAAATACTATGAAAAAATGGTTCATTTTGAATCCAAATAAGTGTAGAGTGTTACTATGAACTTAATAAACTAACATCAAAAAATATGCAAAAAATCACACCTCACTTATGGTTTGACCGAGAAGTAAAAGAGGCAGCTAAATTGTACACTTCACTATTTCCAGATTCAGAAGTTATTAAAGTATCTACTCTCCATAATACGCCGTCAGGAGACGTGGATGTTGTAAATTTCAAAATCTTAGGGTATGAATTCCAGGCAATTAGCGCTGGGCCTTTATTCAAATTTAATCCCTCAATATCCTTTATGGTTAATTTTGATCCGTCTCAGGATAAAGATGCTAAGATGAGAATCGACGCAGTATGGAACAAACTTGTGGAAGGCGGGAAGGTTTTGATGCCGCTCGACAAATATCCTTTTAGTGAACACTACGGTTGGGTGGAAGACCGGTACGGCTTATCTTGGCAGCTGATCTTGACCAATCCTGACGGAGAAAAGCGACCACCAATTATTCCATCGCTAATGTTCGTCGGTGATGTGTATGGCAAGGCGGAAGAAGCAACCAACAATTATCTTGCGGTATTCAATAATTCAAAACGGGGGGCACTGGAACGCTACGGTAAAAACAATCCACCTGACAAAGAAGATTCCATTATGTTTACCGACTTTATGTTGGAAGGCCAATGGTTTGTCGCAATGGATAGTGCGCGTGAGCATAAATTCGCGTTCAACGAGGCAATTTCTCTTATCGTAAACTGCGAGAATCAAAAAGAAATTGATTACTACTGGGAAAAACTCTCGGCCGACCCAAATGCGGAACAATGCGGATGGCTTAAAGATAAATACGGAGTTTCCTGGCAAATAGTCCCAAAAATCCTCAGCGAGATGATGAGTAAAGGGACACCGAAACAGGTTGCCCACGTCACAGAAGCTTTCCTTAAAATGAAGAAGTTCAACATCGCTCAATTGGAAGAAGCATATAAATAATTAAAACAAAAAAATGAAAAAGCCAATTACCGTACGGACAAACGTAAATACTTCGACAGCAAAAGCATGGGAATATTGGAATAAACCTGAACATATTATTCACTGGGCTTTTGCTTCTGATGATTGGGAAGCTCCGGAAGCAGAAAATGATCTACGAATAGGCGGGGCATTTAAAACTGTCATGTCAGCAAAGGATAAAAGTAACAGCTTTGATTTTTCCGGCACTTATTCAAACGTCAAAGAGTATGAATTAATTGAGTATGATATGAGCGATGGCCGTCACGTGAAAATTGAATTTCAGGAAACACCATCGGGAACGGAAATTATCCAAACCTTCGATCCAGAAAATGAAAACTCAGAAGAATTACAACGCAGCGGTTGGCAAGCGATCATAGACAACTTTAAGAAATATGTTGAAAGTAATAATTAGAAATCTAAAAGAGTAATTAACATTTAACGAAAAAATTATGAAAAAGCAATTGGGAAAATACGTTGATGGATTCGTAATCCCCATTCCAAAAAAGAACACGGCGCAATACACAAAAATGGCTCGTGAAGCAAGCAAGGTATGGAAAAAATTCGGGGCGCTTGATTATAAAGAGTGCGTCCTTGAAAATGTGAAACCGGATAAATTCCTCATCCTAACATTTCCAAAGATGGCAAAAGCTAAACCAGGCGAGACAGTGTGGTTTTCCTATATAGTTTATAAATCACGCGCTCACCGCGATGCAGTCAATAAAAAGGTGATGGCATATTTCGCAAAAAAGTATGATGAAAATTCGGAAATGCCGTTCGACATGAAGCGTTTTTCCTACGGCGGATTCAAAGTGGTTGTAGGTTCATAATTAACCATAATGTAAGCGGAACGTGGACTGACCTGTCCGCCGTACAAGTTTTGGAAGGAGGGTTAGCTCGCGTTCCGCTTTACATTACTCCGCCAAGATTAAAAAATACCTGCTAGAAAGGCAGGTATTTTTTATTTCATTGATGAGAAAATATTATATTCTAGAATTATTGACTATCAACAGTATCATTAACCTCCGTCGGATCGGTTGGTTTACCTAATTTAAAGATTTTAATAATGCCCCATGCGATAAGCAGATAAACAAAGGCAGCAACCAAGGTTGACCATTCAAAGTAAGCGGTCGTCTCGACTCCTTCCGCCGTAGAAGCACCAAAGACGTTCATAAATGGACCGGCAAATGGCGAGCTTATACCGTAGATCATTTTAGTAAATCCCGCATCGGGATTTGCTCCAAGTATCCTCATTACAAAACGAAAGGCCAAAACAATTTCTATAAATCCTAAAAGATACCAAATAACTTGATAGGCGTGAAATAATGTTTTCTTTTGCTTATATTCTTTAGCTGCGCCCGGTGCAACACCAACTGTTTGTTCCGTCTTTGTTGACTCACTCGTCGGTGTTGAAGTCGACGTAGTAACTGTTTGAGCAGCTTGAGTTGGTCCGACAGAACTACTCTTTCTTATTGTCTGTTCGGAATTGGCATCGGAGACCTTTGTTAATTCTTCCTGACTGCGTGATGAGCTTAAATTTGGATCCATATTATTTTTGGGTTAGATTGGCACCGATCGAGCAGTGCGCCCCTTTAAATTAGGGACCTAAATTAAGCGTACTCCCTAAGCTAGTATATAGCAATTAATTATGTAATTAAGCCAATTTAGCATGTTTTAAGTTCAATCCTATTTATTATTTTCTGATAAACAATGCTCCATCATTTTGACAGTATTTTTAATTTATTAAATTTGTTATAATGAGTTTCTGAGAGGAATCAGCATTATCTGCATATCTTTAATCGTTATAATAGTAAACTTTCAATGCCAAGTAAAAACAAATTTTTCCGAATAATTTTTTTTATTGCCGCCGCTCTAGTATTACGTTTTGTAATCGTAAATCAGGTTTTGGAAGCTACTGAAGCATGGTGGATACAAACGATTGCTATCATTTTAATTTTTGGAATTGGGATCGGTTACATTTTCCGCGGTACGGCAAAAGTGATTGAAGAAACTACTGAAGTTTTAAAAGACCGGACAAAATTGGCCGGCGGGTTTTTACAGGCATTCGGAACCGCTTTCCCGGATATGGTAATCGGCATAGTGGCAGCATTTATTTCCCTGCAAATTCGGGACACAAATTATGTGCGGGCGATTAATCTGGCGATCATTGCCGCCTCCACCACTTTCGGTTCTAATATTTATAATATTCTGCATGCAACCTGGTGTGTTTATCGGCAAAATTTAGCAAACCTGAAACACAAAGCAGTATTTATGTTCCCGCGGATAAAAGCCGGCGGACTTGTCAGACCACTAAATGAACATAACATCAAACCGTCAATTAAAGAAATGGACGGGGCGATTCGTGTTTTAACAGCTCTAACAATGTTGACTGCATTTGTCGCAGTAAGCATGGTTTTGTTTGGACAAGTTAAAGATGGAAACGAGACAATCCACGGCGACCTATACCAGTTAGTTTTACCGGTCGGAATCGCTCTGTTTTTATTCTGCGTCGCAGTTCTATATCGTTTTCGTAAAAGCGAGCTCCCCGACTCACCGGATAAAATAATTGTCGACGAAAAACAATACTATGACCACCAAAAAACAGCCAGAATTATTTTTGACCTGATACTTTCGGGTGTTGCTATATTATTTGCAGCAGAAAGTATGATTAAAGCGATGGAAGTTTTTTCACAGTTAACCCATATCCCCTTTGTCGTAACCGGCATTCTGGCCGGGTTGATCGGCTGTTTTGGTGAAATGCTGGTTGTCCATAATTTTTCCGTAAATCCGAAAGGCAGAATCGGTGATGCCATCGTCGGCGTAGCTATGGATAATATCGTAACAACCTTAGGCGCGGCAATTGTGGCAATTATGGGTGGTATCTTTTTGGGCGGAAATTCACTGATCTTAATTTTTATCATCATTCTGACTGCTAATACTCTACTTCTTGAGCAGATTTCCAAACTAAAGAACAGCTTGTAGGTTATTAGATAAAATCTTAAGATATAATTGATGTGGATATTACAAGGCTACTAATAGAACCGTCTGAAATTGAAGATCAAATTTGATTAATTAATGCTCCGAAATGATTACAATAAAGGAAATAAACAGCCCTGCCGAGGTAAAAGAATTCGTTAAGTTCCCCTGGCGCATTTACCGGGATGATGCTTATTGGGTTGCGCCTCTGATCCGGGACCAGATAAACTTTTTCAATCCGGAAAAAAATCCGTTCTACCAACATTCCCGCGTACAACTGATTATGGCATACGAAAACGGCCGGCCAGTCGGGAGGCTTAGTGTGCATGAGAATACACTCCATGTAAAAAGACACGAGGAGCCGGTTGGTTTTTTTGGTTTTTTTGAATGTGTGAATGATTACACAGTCGCCAAGGCGATGTTTGACTACGCTAAAAAGTGGCTGAAAGAAAAAAATTACTGCATAATGCGCGGACCCGCCAATTTTACGATCAACGGTGAGTATGCATTACTCGTTGACGGATTTGATCAATCGCCGATGATTATGATGACCTACAATCCGCCCTATTACTCAAAACTTTTGGAACAATACGGTTTTATCTCCGCTCAGGATATGTATGCCTTCAGCAAAAGCTGTATTGAACCTCTGCCCGCCAACGTCCTTTCTATGGCTTCCGAGGTTGAAAAGAATTATCCCGATCTGGTAGTCAGAAAAGCCGATTTGTCTGACCTGAAGAATGAAATTAAAATAGTTCACCAGATTTATGCCCAGGCTTGGGATAAAAACTGGGGCGCGACACCGATGAGCGAAGATGAAATATTAAAACTGGCCGATGACCTTAAACATATCCTTGATCCTGACATTGCATTTATTATGGAGTACCGCGGACAGCCAATCGGATTTTCCCTGTCCATTCCAAATGCCAATGAAGCACTAAAAAGCGCTAATGGACGACTGTTCCCGCTGGGACTGCTAAAAATCCTCTGGAAGAAAAGACAAATAAAGACTTTCCGTGTTCTGGTGATGGGTGTTTTAGAAGAACACCGTCACCTGGGTTTCGACACTGTGTTCTATAAAAAAACTTGGGAGCAGACGAAGAAAAAGGGTTACCAGTGGGCGGAAATGTCTTTGATTAACGAATCCAATATCCCTATGCGCCGTGTGCTAGAATGGCTGGGCGCAAAAATATACAAAACCTACCGGATGTATGATAGCCATTTGTAAATCAGATAAAAGAATATAAATTTCTTCCGTATAAATTGGTAAAAAAATAAAGCGGGTTGTCGGAGTAACCGATGCTCGCTTTTTTGTATGACTTCAGCAGTATTGTAATTAATGGTAAAATACAGGAACGATTCAAATATGCCATCAATAAATAAAAAAACAATCATGGACATCGTAAAACTTTCTAAAGATCTGATGTATAAACAAACACGGAAGAATAAAGCTCCCGCCTGGGTACTGACTGAAATTGCAATCAAAAAAGGTAAAGAACTTTCCAGGAAGCATCACGCGGACGAAAAACTGGTGTTAACCGCACTATATCTGGCTCACACAGTTTTCAGCCCGGAATGGCAAGGTAAAATCCAAAAAAACCACCCAAAATTAAGTGCGGAATTTGCTAAAAAATATCTGATCAAATGGGATGTTAATAAGACCGATCAAGGAATTATTCTGAACTCAATTCAGGCACATCATAATCACAATCCCGTAAAATCAAAAGTAGCTGAAGTAGTAAAAAACGCCGAATGCTTCAAGTTTGTTACCACTGAAGGCGCATTAATGTGGCTGCACGAATTGGGTACGCGTCAAATTCCCTATGAGAAAGCGGTAGACAGGGTAATGATTAAGATGAATCATAAAAAGAGCCTGCTGACTTTGGATGATTGTATTAAAGAAGCTGATAATAATTGCAAAAAAATACTGAAGATTTTCAACCGAAAGTCATAAATCCCCTTTGTTAATATTTGACGTTATGTTAATCAAATAATACAATTAATACGGGTGAACATTTATTAATGAGCGTAATTCTATGAAAAAACTGGCGCTAATATTTGGTGCAATCACAATTGCTCTTTTTTGTTTAGTGGCGGGAAATTGGTATTATGCTAAGTTAGAACATGCCGGAAAAGAAACAATTACTGAAAGTGATGCCATTGAAACAATAAAGAATCAATTTTTGGAATTAAGTGATTACCCGAGTGACACCCTACCGCCACGATCAATTAAACTTGAAAAGGCCAATAATGGCTGGCATGTGGCATTTATCCAGGAAGGTTCAGGCAGGCCTATTATTTCAGCAACCTGTTTTTTTGTAGATGATCAGCGGAACGTCACAAACAGAAAAACATATCAACCCACAATTGAAGGAGGTATGTCTGCAGATTTCTCCGTAAAAGAATGCATGCTGATTGATAATGAGGTGGCTGAAGAAAATAATAATGACTGCAAACTGGAATCATGCCACGGCATGGAATATGAATGCGGAGATAATCCGCCCGAAGCCTGTGACATGATGTATTCTATTGGAGATAAATGTCTGCAATACGCGGAATGCGGGACAGTGAATGGAATATGCCAGCAAATAGATAACCCACAGTTTACACAATGCAAAAATTGCGTGCAGAATTGCATTGACGCAAACGGTGATAACAGCGCTAACCTCTTTGAATGCGAAAGCAATTGTAAATAAAATAATAATTAATAAAAAATCTTTATGAAAAAACTTGCAGTAGTTGCATTTGGCGGAAATGCTCTTTTAAGGGGCGATCAGAAAGGCACTATTGAAGAGCAGGAAAAAAATGCGCTCGATGCGTGTGAACGTCTTTTGTTGTTGATCAATCACGGATATAACGTGGTGCTAACGCATGGCAATGGCCCGCAGGTCGGCAATATTCTCCTGGCTAATTCCGCGGGAAAGCAAATTCATGATTTGCCGGAAATGCCATTGGATATTTGCGTGGCCTATTCTCAGGGGTTTATCGGATACATCCTGGAACAACAATTGCGCAATGTTTTGCGCGCGCATGAACTGGACCGGGATATCATTACAATCATCACCCAGGTTTTAGTCGATAAAGAAGATGTAGCATTCGAAGAACCAACCAAGCCGATCGGACCTTTTTACAAAAAAGAAGAGGCGGATAAAATCGCCGCTGAAACCGGTGCCATATTCAAAGAAGATCCGCGCGGACGAGGGTTTAGAAAAGTAGTCGCCTCTCCTAAACCGCTGGTAATCGGGAACCAGCGTTCCATAGAAAAACTGGCGCGGGACGGTCAGATTGTTATCGCTGTCGGTGGTGGAGGCATACCGACCTACTACGTTTCAAAAGATAAAATGCAGGGTATTGATGCCGTGATTGATAAAGATCAGGCATCCGCTCTACTGGCGGGCAATATCAGCGCGGATAAGTTGTTTATTCTCACTGATGTACCAAAAGTGTGCATTAATTATAATACCCCTCAGGAAAAAGTCATTGACCGCATGAGTGTAAAACAGGCCAAGCAGTACCTTGAGGAAGGACAGTTTGCGGAAGGCTCCATGGCTCCCAAAATCCGGGCGGCAATCTATTTTGTTAAACATACCAGTCGCGACGCAATCATTACCTCGCCTGAAGCACTGGGTATAGATGACGGCGGTACCAGAGTCTCAATCGTCTAAATAAACACCCGATAAAATAATCCTGCATGGAAAAAAAATACGATGTTATTGTTATCGGGGGAGGCGCATCAGGAATGATGGCCGCCGGCCGCGCCGCTGAGCGCGGACGGCGGGTTTTATTGTTGGAAAAAAATAGTCAGCTGGGGATGAAGCTGGCACTGACCGGTGGCGGGCGGTGCAACATCTGTAATGCCCAAGAAAACCACAAAATTCTGCTGAAGAAGTACGGCAGTGCGGAAAGATTTCTTTACTCTCCCTTCTCGCAGTTCGGCGTAAAAGACACTTTTGATTTTTTCACGGGGCTCGGACTACCGCTCAAGGTAGAAGCCAACCAGCGAGCCTTCCCAAAAACGGAAAATGCCACTGATGTCATTCGCGCCCTGGAACGCTATATGAAAAAACACGGGGTCACTGTGCAAACAAACAGTAAGGTTGATAATTTCATTGTCGAGAATAATCAAATTGAAGGGATAAAGGTTGATGGCCGCGTAATTTCTGCTAGAACTTACATTTTGGCAACGGGCGGAAAATCCCATCCTGAAACCGGTTCCACTGGAGACGGTTTTCTTTGGCTGTCAAAACTCGGATGTAAAGTGGCCGAACCGACACCTACTATTGTTCCGCTGGCAGTACAGGATAAATGGATAAAAAAATTGGCCGGCGTGGCGCTGGATGATGCTAAAATCACATTTTTTACAGACGGAAAAAAGGCTTTTTCAATAAAAGGCCGAGTCCTTTGCACCCATTTCGGCATATCCGGACCGATAATCCTTAATTCATCGGGTAAAGTGGCAGATTTGCTGTACGATGGTAAAGTAACCGCTGGCATCGATCTGTACCCGCACATAGATCTTGGAAAACTGGATAAGCATATTACGGCAATCTTTGACGAAAATAAAAACAAAGCTCTGGTTAATGTGATTAAATCGATTGTTCCACCGGGAACCGGGCCGGTAATTCTGTCGCTGCTACCTCAAATTGATCCGGAAAAAAAAGTACACAGCATCAGCAAGTCGGAACGCAAGCAATTGGTTAATTTATTAAAATCATTACCACTCACTATTACAAGATTAATGGGACTGGAGCGCGCGGTCGTTGTTGACGGCGGTTTATCGATCCGGGAGGTTGAAGCCAGAACAATGCAGTCAAGAAAATACAACAATTTGTATGTAACCGGTGACCTGCTCCACATATCCCGGCCGTCCGGCGGATATTCCCTACAGCTCTGCTGGACAACTGCTTGGGTTGCGGGTAGTAATGCTTAATAATTAGATAATTAACTAAAGAAAAATATATGCCCAAAAAATATTTTTCACTTATAAGTATCTTGCTTGTTGCCTTTTTTGCAACTGGCTGTACGAAAAAAACCGAGCAAGTACAAAACCAAAATATAAACGTGAATGCTGTATCAGTCCTGAATGAAAACGTAAATACTGATACAGAAACAGATAAAGATAAGCTTTGTGGCTGGGTCGACGAATCAGATGTTATCATCAAGGTGAATTTCGCCGACGGCGTGGTTAAGGATGCTTCTTATGAAGTGGGTTTTTATTCCAGCCCAATCATATCAAAAATGCGCGTGGCCCGTTCAGGATGTGATTATCGCACCGGTTTCAATTATGAGGAATTAGAAAATGACGGCGCTGTACAGATGGGCGTACGCGGATATACAGACAGTGTTCGAAGACAAATTGTTGGAGAGCCGATCAGTGTTATCTTGGGCGCCGACGGAAAACCGGATATCGGATCATACATTGAAGTAACAATTATCGACTGAGTTTTGACTTCAATATTACTTTAATCTAAAAAATCTGCTTTATTACACAATACTCCTGACAAGGTGTATAATATTTGAAGCTATATGAATACTTTAATCTTATACAAATCAAAATGGGGAACCACTAAGCAATATGCTGAATGGGTTCATGAAGCATATCCGGAATCGGATATTGCAAATATTGACGATTTTGATTCAAAAAACCTGATCAATTATGATACAATCGTAATCGGTGGCAGAACCTATATGGGCAGGATTCAGATCGGAAAATTTCTTGTTAGCAATTGGAATATGCTAAAAGAAAAAGCAGTATATTTATTTTCCGTCGGTTTAGTCCACCCCGATAAAAAAGAAAGTAAACTATCTTTTGAAATGATACCGGAAGATATTAGAAACTCATTAGCCGGATACATAAAAATTCCCGGAATGGTGGACCATAAAAAATTAAATTATCTGCAAAAATCTCTGGCCAAAAAACATGATAATCAACCGGAAAATGTAAACAAGGAAGCAATCCAGCCGATAATTGATTTTCTGACAAGAGGCTCTGAATAACAAAAATGTATAATGAAAATCGATGCCATGAAACTGGATGCTCAACTGATATATTCAAGTATCATAATTTTTGCCCTATGCACTATCATCGCCCATATTTTTTCAACATCGGGCTATAACTGGCAAAATCATTCACTGAGCCAACTAGCAGCACAAAATTATTCCCTCGCTTGGATCATGCAGATGGGTTTTTTTAGTTTCGGCATATTATTTACAGCCGGTGCATTACTAATGATTAAAAACAGTAGGAAGGTACGAGTTACCGACATACTAATAGTATTTTACGGTATATCCGTATTACTCTGCGGAATATTTTCATCAAGACCCTTTGCTGAGGGCATACCATATTCGGAAATAGAATCTGGTTTGCATTTTGCATTTGCGGTTTCAACTGGAATGTTCTTAAACTTAAGTGTATTCTCCTCTATTCTGACATCAAAAAGTATAAATGAAAGGCTTTTCCATGGCGCATTTTTAATGACTATTTTCGCCAGTTCCCTGTTCGTCATTTTAATCAGAGACGGATATCTGGATGCTTCGATGGGCTTATTACAAAGAATCATCTTTTTTACCGGTGTAATTTGGCTGTTTATATTTTTTCTGAAAAGGGATAAAATAGAATCAGGTAATAAATCACAACATATATGAGTAATCGGTACTGGACAAAGGCCCACGCGCATTATTCAAGGCAGGATTGGATTAATAAACCCTCAATTTTTTCGGAATTTGCTATCCAGTACTTTCCCAAAACTGGGAAAATACTTGATTTAGGCGCGGGTCAGGGACAGGACAGCCGCTTTTTCGCCGAAAACGGGCTAGATGTTGTATCAACGGATTTTGAAGATTTCGCATTAGGTCTGAACGAAACAAATATCCCTGCACATCTGAAAAAAAAGATTAAAGTCGAGGAAGTGGATTTATCGAAAAAACTGCCATATATTAACCAGGAATTTGACGTAGTCTATTCTCATCTAGCCCTGCATTATTTTGATACAGCTACCACAAAAGAAATATTCAAAGAAATAAAGCGGGTCTTAAAAATCGGCGGAATAATCGCCTTCATGGTTAATTCAACCAGTGACCCGGAATATCAGACCGGCACGCTGATTGAAAAAGATTTTTTTGCCATGGAAAAAAATATTAATATGCGTTTTTTTAATGTTGATACGGTAAAAGAATTTACCAAAGATTTTAAAACAATTTCAGTAGACAATTTAGGAGAATCCTACAAAGACAGTGCAGTAGGAATCCATAATATGATCCGCTATATCGGGAAAAAAGTTGAGTAACCGAGAATTTAAACCAGCAGATATATTAAAAAGAAAAAAAGAGCTTGTTCAATCTAAAGCTCTTACCGTTATTCGTACCTATGACACTTTTGAAAACGAATCAGGGAAGAAAGATGTTTCATTATGCGAAAATTCTTCGGGAGAAAAGTTTATTCTTCGCATCGGAGAAACAAGGCCAGCCCAATTCTTCCCCGAAGGATACCTGGGCGAATTTTTAATTATCCCAAAACTGATCGCGCAGGACAATATCGGCATCCCTTTTGAGCTAGAAGAATTTTTGGAAGGTATACTGGCCAGTGAAATAAATTCTGAAATTGCTGGCGAGGGAAAAATCGAACCGAAATTACAGGAAAAATTATTATCTGCGTTTTGGGAATTCCAGACGATAGGAAAAGAAGTTAATCTGGAACAGAGTTTTTCTATGCACAAACAATCACCGGAAGATGAATCTTCCTCTACGGGTTATAAAAACAGAACGCGTTTCATAGATAAATTTGTTCCATTACGCGTAGGCGAAAATTCATTTTCACCCGGTCATAATATTTCCCATACAATGGAAGCCATAAAAGGAAGGCTAGTAATAATTAACAATAAATTATCGGGAAAAAACGCGAAATTATTGAAAAATTATGCTGAAATTGAAAAGGTGATTTATCAATACCAGGATTTCTGGAATAAGGGATATCCTTCCAAATGGAAATTTTCTTTGGATAATATAATTATTACCGAAAACGGCAAAGTAGGCCTGATCGACAATGCTAAAATCGGACTTAGATATTTTGGTTATGATCTGGGCTGGTTAATCTGGCCATTATGGGTGACAATGAAAACAGAATCCTACCGGAAAATAAATGAACAACTAAAATACCTTGATGATTTCAGCCACAAAATTGCCGAAACAGCACCAAAGGATTATAGTGTAATGGATTTTAACAAATACTTCTGGCTGATGATTTTGGAGAGAATCATCGGCATGTATTTCGATGTCGTAAGTAACACTAAACACTTAGAGCGATGGGCAATCGGACCAAGAGGAAACCGCGGGCGTACAGAAAAATATCTTTTCTTTTTAGAGACATTACTAAATCATGCGCTAACAAAAATTAAATGAAGCAAGGCGATTTCTCCGAATATGTCGTCCATGATCTACTGGGCCGGATAGAAGGTATAACCGCACGCGCGATGTTCGGCGGATACGGACTTTATCTTGATGGCACAATTTTTGGCATCATCGCTGATGATCAAATCTATTTTAAAACCGACGAAAACTCTCAAGTTAGATATGAACAGCTCGGCAGCAAACCATTTACCTATGCCAAGGGTAAAGCTAAATCGGTTACTATGTCATACTGGGAATTACCGGCGGAAATAATGGACGATCCAAATGAACTGCGCCAATGGGTGATAGAATCAAGCGCAATAAGTAAAATATTATGAAAAAATCATTAAAATATTTTTTTAATAAAAATTGTATAGACGGTAAAAAAAAGATTATTATTAGCATAGATCTTGATAATACTTTAGTTATCAGAAAAAAAGGCTCAAACTATATCAATCCGAGGATAAAAAAAATAATAAAAATATTGATTAAAAATAGAAAGATTAATCTAGTGCCAAATACAGGTAGAGATTTGGTTGGTTTTAGCGCTTTTCAGAATGGTGGTCTAAATATAAAAAATGGAGTCTTTGGATCAGGTAGCCTGATTATGAATAATGGCCATATTTTTTTTAATCAAAAAAGTAATATTAACCCATTTATTATAAAATTATTTATAGATGCAGTGAGTAGTGGCATTTTACCATTTATTGATCTATCCCATGCTGGTGGCAGAATAATTTATTATGGTCATAGCGCAGATAAATATTATAATCTTTTTTTCTCTCAAAATCCCAGAGATTGGTGTCATAAAAAATATTCTGTTATTAAGCATGTGAGGGATTATGACAGTAAAAAATTGAATAAAGTATTTAGAGTTGAGTTCCCTCTGATAAAATCGGACAGTGCACATGAAAAATTATTTAATCATATATCCATCAAAGATTCTGATAGTATAAAGTATTTATATAAATTACTAGGTACAAAAAGTGGAAAGATATTTGAAGATTACTCTTTAAAAAATAAAAAATATTTCAATAATCACTATAGTAGTGAAGATATTATTTTTGCTAGATTTGGTAAGAATTTTGATTTTGTTAACAAAGGTGCCGGCTTAAAAATTTGGTTAAAAAAATCATCAATTATGTTTCAGGATTGTACTATAATTCACGTCGGAGATAAGGATGTGGGTTTAATTAATGATACCCTAATTAAAGATGATTTACCCAATGCCTTGATAGTTATGGTTGGTAAAAAATACAATTTGGATAATCCAGTTGTTGATTTACATTTACGTGGAAACACCGAAAAATTATTATTAGATTTTTTTGTAGAATTAAGCAAAATATTAGTAAAATAATATGATTAAAAATATCATTATCGATTGGTCCGGAGTAATTAATGATAATACCAGAAATGTCTATCAGGCGGTTCTGATAATCTTCAAAAATCATGGCGTCAATCCGATTTCGTATGAAGAATTCAGACAGCAGTGGCAACAACCTTATATGCTGTTCTATAACCGGTTCATGCCATATCTAACACATGAAAAAGAACAAATAGAATATACAGAAGCAATCGCCAGTCAGCCGGAACCATCCGCTTACCCAGGAATAGTTACAATTTTAAAAAAAGCTAAAGCGCAGGCAAAAAAAATTGTAATCCTGAGTGGCGACCCGACCGAACATGTTGAAAAAGAGATTATAAGATATGGATTGGAAGATGTCTTTACCGATAAATACACGCTTGTCCACGACAAGTCGATCGTTATTAAAGAAATCATGGACAAATACAGCTTCAAAGCGGATGAAACGATTTTTATCGGCGATACTAGGCATGAAGTGGAAAGTGGCAAGTCAGCTAGAGTCCAGACAGCCGCGGTAACCTGGGGTATCGACACGGAAGAAAAACTGAAAACAGTCTTCCCCGATTTTATCATCCACAATATCAAAGAATTAAAATCTTTAATCAATGACAATTAATAAAGAATGGCATTTAAAAAACACAATGCCAAAAAATCCTACCTTTGAAGAACGGATAATCTGGCACAAGGGCCACAGTAAAAATTGTTCCTGTCGGCCAGAAAAATTTCCCAAAAAACTGGCGGAAGAAATGAAAAAACGGGGCATTAAATAAGCCCCTTTTTGCTTGACATGGGCAAATAATTTATATAAGGTAATATACTCACCTTATTCTTTAAGGTGTGTTTGCTCTTGAAAACAATCGGCTTTTCGCCGTTTACAATAGAGTCCGACCACCGTCCATTGCCCGAACCCTTTTTCCGAGGAGTGTGACCAAATGGCCAGACGACGCAGAATCGTGATTTTGGGAGCCGCCGGACGCGACTTCCACAACTTCAACACCGTCTTCCGGAACGACCCCAACTCCGAGGTCGTCGCCTTCACTGCCACGCAGATCCCGGACATCGCCGGACGCAAATATCCGGTCGAACTCGCCGGTGGACTGTACCCGGCGGGCATCCCCATCGTGGAAGAAGAAGAACTAAAGGCTCTGATCAGCGATTGTGGAATCGATGAGGTGGTCTTCTCCTACTCCGACGTAACTCACCGGCATGTGGCGCATCTTGCCGCGATGGCCAATGTGCTCGGCGCCGATTTCCGGCTGCTGAGCCATCCCAGCACCATGCTCAGGAGCAGCAAGCCGGTGATCAGCATCTGCGCGGTACGCACGGGCTGCGGGAAGTCACAGGTCAGTCGTTACATCGCGGACTTGCTGCGACACGCCGGCTATCGTATCGTTTCCGTCCGGCATCCCATGCCCTACGGTGACTTGGCGAAGCAGGCGGTGCAGCGCTTCGCCGCGCTCGAAGACCTGACGAAGCACGAATGCACTATCGAGGAGATGGAAGAGTACGAGCCCCATATCGCTGCGGGCGGCGTGATCTACGCCGGCGTGGACTACGAGGAAATCCTCCGCCAGGCGGAACAGGAAGCGGACGTCATCCTCTGGGATGGCGGCAACAACGACACGCCTTTTTACCGTCCCAACCTGCACATCGTGGTGGCGGATCCCCTGCGTGTTGGCGACGAGCTGAACTATTACCCGGGGTTCGACAACCTGCTCATGGCGGACATCGTCATCATCGGCAAGCAGAGCACGGCCAACCCGGAGTGCATTGCCAAGCTCGAGCAGACAATCAGGGAGCACAATCCTTTCGCATCGATCGTAAACGATCTGTCGCCGGTGACCGTGGAAGATCCCGAATCCATCCGCGGCAAGCGCGTACTGGTCGTCGAGGACGGCCCCACTACCACCCACGGCGGAGTGGCTACCGGGGCCGGTACCGTGGCTGCGCAGAACGCCGGAGCGATCATTGTTGATCCCCGTCCGTTCCTGCAAGGCAGTCTGCTGGAAACGTTCGAGAAATACCCAAACATCGGCTGTCTGCTGCCCGCCATGGGCTATGGTGAAGAGCAGGTTGACGATCTGTATCAGACCATCGCCGTCGCGGTGGAGGAAAACGCGATCGACTGTGTAGTGGTCGGTACTCCGATCAACCTCCGCCGCGTGCTCAAGTACATTCCCATTCCCTTCGTGCAGGTCACCTACGGTTTCAAGGAGGCACACTTAGCGATTCTGGACGGAATCGTTCTCGACATGGTCAGGAAGCGGACCGCACCAAGGATTCCGTAACAGATCAGCACCCCCCGGCGCAATACCAATTTCTAAGGTAAAGCGCCATTTTTTATTCCAGTTGATGCAATTGATTATTTCTGCTAAAATGTCAAAATCAAATATATGTCTATTATTGAAGTAAAAGATTTAGTAAAGAAATTCAGAACCCCAGACAAAAAAGGAGATCTTGTTGCGGTTAACGGGATTTCTTTTTCCGTGGAAAAAGGGGAGGTTTTTGGTCTGCTCGGACCGAACGGCGCGGGCAAAACAACGACCTTGGAAATTATTGAAGGTCTGCAGGATCCCACTGGCGGAGAAACACTGATTAAAGGAATAAACACACATAAAGAACTAAGTAAAGTAAAAAACCTGATCGGCATCCAACTGCAGTCTTCCGCTTATTATGAATTTCTCAAACTGGGTGAAATCCTGGAGCTGTTCGGAACTTTTTATCACAAGGCGATTGACCCGGATAAATTATTAGACATAGTTCAATTGAGAGATAAGAAGAAAGCCCTGATTAAACAGCTCTCCGGCGGACAGCAACAGCGGTTCTCAATCTGTGCCGCTTTGGTGAACGACCCGGAAGTGGTATTTCTGGATGAGCCGACTACCGGACTGGATCCGCAGGCGCGACGTTCCATGTGGGAATTTATCAAAAAAATCAATGAGCAAGGAAAAACTGTTGTTATCACAACGCACTATATGGAAGAAGCGGAATATTTATGCAACAGAGTAGGTATTATGGATATGGGTAAAATTGTTTCACTTGATACACCAAAAAATTTAATCAGAAATTTGCATTCTTCCGCGCGTATTAATTTCTATGCAGATGAGCAGTTTAATATTGATTCATTAAAATCCGTGGATGGAATTCTGGAAGTAAAAAATGATTCTGAACACAAATATTATCTGAAGGTAACGCACAGCAATGAGGTACTGCCAAAGCTCTATAAGTGGGCGGAGCAAAATAATGTCTTCATGCAGGAGTTGGAAGTAGTGACTGCCGGACTGGAAGACGTATTTATCGAACTAACCGGAAAGAAACTAAGAGACTAATATGTTCAAACTAATCTGGTCCAATATTAAAATGACTTTCCGCGACAAGCAGGCAGTTTTCTGGTCGCTGGCCTTTCCCCTGATGTTCATCATTATTTTTGGCCTGTTTGATTTCACTAAAATGGGCAACGCCAATTATATCATTTTTGATCGGGCAAATTCTGAACTTTCTCAGCAGTTTCAGAAAGGCATAGAAGAAATTGAATTCCTGAAAAAAATAGACTCTCCGGAAAATCTGGATTTAGCAAAAGAACAACTGCAAGCCGGCGATGTTAATATTATTATTGTAATCCCGGACAGCTTTTCCGGCGCTATACCTGCTTTAGACCAGCAAATACAGGGCAATATTGAACAAACGACCCCCTCGCCGATTGAAGTGTATTACGATGAATCCAACATCACAGTTAATCAGTTAGCACTTAGCGTAGTTGATAAATTTGTGGACCAGATGAATATGGGCATCGCTAATACACCGAAAATTTTCAGTTATACGACAGAGAGCATCCTGTCTAAAGAGGTTAAATACATTGATATCATCATGCCCGGAATTCTGGCTATGGCAATTATGATGTCAGCGGTGATTGGTATTTCCACGGGGATAAGCCAATACCGTGAGAGAAAACTTTTGAAACGACTTTCCGCGACTCCGCTTAAAGTCCGAAACTTTTTAATCGCTGAAGTGACTTCCTATCTTTTCTTAAACCTGATTCAGATTTCTTTAATCATTCTCGTTGCACAGCAAGTATTTGACGTTAATGTTTATGGAAACATTTTCTTGATCTACGGTGTATGTATCGTCGGCAGTTTAATATTTTTAAATCTTGGTTTTGCGGTAGCCGGTTACGCCAAAAATACCAAGACGGCTGAATCACTTTCTCAAGTAGTAACGATGCCGATGATGTTTTTCTCCGGAGTTTTCTTTTCACCAGAAGCCTTACCGACAGTTGTAGGCAAAGTTGTAAAATTCCTTCCGCTGACGCCGATGATTGAAGCGCTAAGAGCAATCTCTGTTAATGGTGAATCGCTCAAAGACATTTGGACACAGCTTGCTTTTATGGGTGGCTGGATTATTTTATCATTCCTGATCGCCTGGAAAACATTTAAATTCAAAGACTGAATTAGGATATAGTTGAATGCCCCTGCGGGGGCATTTTTTGTTTTTTCAATTTTTTCTCATTCATATCTATATCCTTTACAAAATACCTGCTTGTGCTATGGTGGCGATAACTGATTGCTGGACGATCCAGTAGGTTGGGAGGACTTCAACCTCGGGAGATCATTGCTATGGCGACATGGCTCCGAATTGAGAAGAAGCATAAAGGAAAAACGGCAGGTGCCGTTCTGCAGGAGAACGGAACTCCATTCGTACCGGCCGAGCATCGCCTAGTTATCATCTACGGGAAGGATCACGACGCTGTTGCGCTCGCCGTGGATGATGTCATTATGTCGTCGGACGTCGCTCTCTGTCTCCTTGATCTGCCGGAATCTCTCCGGAAATCCATCTGAACACCACCTCGAAAGAGGCAAGGATGCATGCCAAAAAGCTGCATCCGTTTTTTTATCCGAATAATTCGCTCATTTTAGCAATATTATTTCGATTTTGATTAATGGATGCAGAAGCATTTTACAATAAATTTAGCTAATATTAGCTACAAATTATTATATACTGATTGTCAAATTATGACATTACATGTCATTATAAGACACATAGGTACAAATCATCTCTTGACTTTTTCGTTGCATTATGCTAAAATAAGATATATAAATTAGAGTAAAAAACAAAAGAATTTCCAGATAAATGGAGCAATTACTGACTCTCAAAGAAGTTACGGAAATCCTGCGCGTCAGCGAAAGGACAATTTATCGTTATATTGATTCTGGGGAGTTAAGAGCGATTAAGATTGGGCAGTGGCGTTTTAGCCAGGAAGATCTTAATCGTTTTATTTTCAGCAAAAAAACAAACAAATAATGCGTAATAAGAATAATAATTTAGAATTGGTCCGACAAATTGTGCGGGATTCCAGAAAAAGGAAGAATGTCCCCTCTTTATTGGCGTTCGTACTGATCTCGCTTTTTGCAACATTAACTGTGCTTATTTATGCCAATGTGGCTTTGAAATCAGAAACAGCAGAATCGATTAAGTTTGTATTTCGGCCATTGGTTGTTGGTGATGTCATAATACGCACAGTCCCAACTGTATGCACCGGCTGGGAAAATTATGATTCAGCTAAGGATATCGATTTGCTTGGTTCATCATCAGTGGATAAATTTAATAAAAATAATTCTGCTTTTTATACTAACAGTCAGCTGAAAGATCTGGGGGATGTTGCTCAGTATGAGCTGGCTACTTCTAAACTTATTTGTACTGGATTTAATCTGGCAGAAAATATTCCTCCAGAAGCAGTTGAAATCTTAGGAACCGTAACATTCTCATTTGCTGCTGATACATATGAAGGCAATGAAGATATTGTAGTATTTTCGTATTCTATTGATGGCGGAGAAAGCTGGACTTCCCTCGATTCTTTCGCCTTGCTTGATCAAATGAGCAATGAGACAAATGAGGGTTTTTGGACATATCCGGTTGCCGATCTAGCAAAAGTTTTAAATAACGACAGCTTTCAAATAAGAGTTGAATATGTTTCCGAGCCAACCGCTAAATCAACGACAGCATACGTCGATGGTATTGCTTTGGACATACAATATTTACAAGATAAAAAAAATAATGGGGAATTCGCAGAAATATCGATTACAGATGATACCGGGGTACCTTCACAAACCACACCGGTTGTTACAGTTGAAGTTGAAAAGAATTCAACTTTCGCATTCTTAGGTGTGCCAACAAAAAAAAGAGAGATTAAATCAATCCAGTTGACTCATCCGGATGGATCCGTTGCTGAGCCTGAAACAAAAATAGAAAAAAAAGAAATAAACGGGATAAAACATGAAGAATATAGCATTCAAGCGGATAACTTTGATAAACCGGGTGTATATAAAGCAACTTTTGCGATTGAAGAAGACGGCGTAATTGAAGAAAAAATAAAAGAATTCGCTTGGGGAGTTTTGTCATTAAATACTTCCAAGTCTGTATATATCCCCGATGAGACTGCCAATCTTAGCATTAGCGCATACAACAGAGAGGGAAATTTTGTTTGTGATGCTGATCTTTCTATTCAAATAACTGACCCGAAAGGAAAATTAGCAACCCTAACAACCAATGACGGAATTTTTCGCTCACCTAATTGCGGACCGAGAATTATAACAAACAACGCGGATTATATTACCAGCATTGATAACCTGATTGCCGGCAGATACGTTCTAAATCTTACTGGCACAATCGATGGTGAATCATACAGTACAACCGAAAGTTTTTTAGTGGAAAAAAATATTCCCTTTGACATTACTCGTATTGCGCCAAGCAGAGTTTATCCGATTGCAGAATATGAAGTATTTCTGGAAATAGTACCAGATGAAGATTATTTTGGTACGGTTATTGAATTGGTCCCTAATCTAATTGAGATTGCAGCAATCAACGAAAATGGTTTAATTTCAACCGTCGATGAAAAAAATAATGCTATCAACTGGCAAGTGGATTGGAAAAAAGGTGAAGCTTATACTCTATCTTACAAATTTGAATCACCCGCCCTGGTTGATTATCATTTTCAAGTAGGCCCAGTTTCATTTAATAATTATAATAGCACTGACGACAGAGCGGACCCACTTGCCGCAACAGCTATCTGGACCGAACAAAGGCCTTGGCAAATTGAGACTGACAGCATCGCTGAAAAGACCCATAAATCATACCAGGATAACGGCGGTGTCAATCAAGTCGAAATCGTTAATGAAAAACAGCTGCGTCTTCGTGAAAAAGATGGCAAGTTTAATGACCGGTTCTTTCCAATAGAAAATTTCTATCAAGATTCGTCCAATAACTGGCATACAATAGAAACAAGTCTTGATATTATTGATCGGGGAGACAGTAGCGTATCATTTAATATAAATGGCAGGCCGCTTGTACTGAGGCCAGCCGTTGTGATTGATGGAAATACACAGTTAATAAATAATCTGCCGGTCAACATTCGCTCACAATTACAGATGCGCCTGGAAGTACAAAAAATAGATCAGGGTAATAAATGGTCGCATATCTTTTTCCGATTGCCGGAAATCGAGGCTATTGAGTTTTTGGTTGAAGCAGATAATCATGCAGTAACAAACGCGAATCCAACATCATTAGTTATCGATGAACAGTTATTATTAGATTTTTCTGATCTAGTACAATCCGGATTCGATGTTTCGGTTACGCCAACAAAAATCCGAATAACTAATCTAAAAGACGGTTGGAACACGCTTGACCCGACTGATACATTTTATTCCACAGCTGCAGCGGATGGGCAAATATCCTATGACGGAACTACCTATACAACTACTGCGTCAGCAACGACATCCGTCATTTCTATAAATGATGGATCTCCAAGTCTCCCAATAACAACCGCTTATAGCTATCTTTCATTTGATACATCTAGCTTGGCAGATACTGCCACTATCTCCGCGTCAGATGTTAATATTTATGCAGATTCATTTACAAAAACAAAAGCTCTTGATACAACCTATAGTGTTCAGTATTACTCCGGGATTAATGCTATTGGCGCCGCACTGGATAATTCAGATTGGGGTGTATGTACAACAAGTCAAAGCACCCTAAATTGGGCGAACACCGCCGGATGGAAATCACAATCATTGACAAGCCCTGACTCAAATGTAAGTAAAACAGGTGACACCGATTTCAGGCTGACACCAAATTGGTCTGTCGGCGCTGGACAATTTAAAACAGCGACCATGCGTCAGACTGAATATGCTGATACAACCTCCGATCCGTATCTGGACGTAACCTACACCACGGGTATTTCTGTTTCCGGCAATGTGTATAATGAGAATTCATCTACTGCCCTCACGGAGTGCGATGGCTCAACCAATATGGTCAGCCTGCGGGTGCAAAGTACAACGTACAATACAACCTGCGCGGATGCAAACGGCGCGTTTACTTTTACAGGAGTAGCTGCTCCATCAGGCGATGAAGCGATGATTATCTGGATTGAAGGTCAAATTCCGGACGGTGCAACAGTGAATCTGTATTCCGGCACGGGGGATGTGACCGGGATAACTGTGCAGGAAAACTCCTTAACAATTCATAATGATTCGGCTTCGTTAAGTATTTCTAATGCCAACTTGGATGTTTACGATAATGGTGATGATGATGATATTAATTACACTGTAACAACGAATGCTCTTACCGTGGAAGACGGCCATCGTGTGCTAATCAAAACTAATGAGAGTTACACTCCCGCCGGTACCATCACCACTTCTCCCGCCGCCACACAGAGCGCCATGGATGGCGACATATATCTGGAGACTGGTGCGAGTTTAACTATGGGCACTAATGCTCTTTCGATTGGTGGAGATTTTACCACAGCAGGCACAGTGACTATTTCACTCTCAGCAACACAAACCACGACTTTCACTGGAACCACAACTGGATTCGCTATTGAAGCAGAAGATGCTTTCCAGAATTTGATATTCAACGGATCCGGCGGAGGCTGGGATTTTGATCAGAATGCCACCGTCAGTGGGGACATTACCATGACCGCCGGCACGCTTTCCGGCACGGATAATATTGCTGTCAGCGGAGGTGATTTTTCCGGTACCTCTGGTGATGTAAATATGTCCGGCGGAACTGTAACTCTCTCCGGTACTGGGTATATCGGTGCAAATGTAAATTGGGATTTTAGCGCACTGACAATTTCCGGAGATACTACAACAACAGGAAGCGCCTACTTTTTTACAAATGGTACTCTCACCATAAGCGGTAGTAGTGAACTAACTATTGATACTGGCGACATGATTTGGTCTACTTCCGCAGGAACTGTAAGTATTACCGGCATTCTAAATGGTGGAGGCTCTCTCCAAATATCCAATTCAAACCTCGGTACCGGAGGAACTTTATCAGTTGATATTCTCTTCTTACCACCGAGTGGCACAATCACTGTACCAGCCAGGACATATGGCGGTGATGTATCAATTCAAAATGACGGGACAGCACAATTTTCTGCTGGCACTTTTGTTTTTTCAGGTAATCTTATTCTTGATAATGGTGAACCAGCTGAATCGGCGACACTTGATGCCGCGACCAACGATCCGACGGTAACAATCGCCGGAGATTTAGACAATACTGTCGCCGACGGTTCAACAACACTCCAGTTTGGTGCCGGTACGTGGACTGTTGCCGGAAATGTTGATTTGACTGGCATTACTTCTGTAACCTATGACACGAGCAGTACGATAGTGATGACCGGTACGGGAAATTTGTCCGGCGGTGGTAATACACTTTACAATCTTACAATCGACGGTAGCGGAAATACGGTTACCGCTACCACAAATGCCACTGTCGCAAATACTCTTACCGTCGGTGGTGCGGCGGATGCGAACAACGACACACTATCAATCAATACCGGCATAAGTGTTACTTCAGCGACCACCGGTACCGTAGCTTTGATCGGCAGCGGCACAGACAGCATTGTCGGCGCCGGAACACTGGTACTCAAAAATTCCAATCTAGCAACGAGCGGCGCGATATCCTCGATAGTACGCTTCGACGTAACAAACGGCGGTATTACCATGCCGGCTAGAACATACGGCGGTACAGTTGAAGCTTATAATAACTCAGCACTAACTCCACAAACTGTCACAATTGGTGCCGGTACGCATAATATTTCCGGTTCACTTAATCTTCTAGCAAGCAACGCTACACCTATTACACTCGACGGCGGATCGACTAACCCAACTGTAAATATTACAGGCGACCTGGACTATACCGGAGGTGGCGCCGGTACCGAAACACTCGTGACCGGAAATGCGATTTGGACAATAGGAGGGAATGTGGACCTGACCGGCGGATCAACCACTATTACAAGCGGCCATACTTTGAAAATGAACGGCTCTTCGAAATCAATTACGTCAGCTGCGGTTACGCTACAGAATTTTGAAATATCCGGCGGATCAACCACTCAAGTGGCCGCCTTAGATATAAACGGTACATTCACAGTGAGTAGTGGTGGTTTCTCACAAGCAGCAAATCACAATCTCAATATTGCCGGTAATTTTACTTTATCAACCGGCACAACATTTACTCCGGCATCCGGATCCGGTCTTTTAATTCTTGACGGTGATCTCACTCTGAATGACGCGACTAGCCCGAAGCAAAATTTGGGTAATGTCCACATCGGCACTTCTCCGGATACTACCGACCTTGCCAGCGATTTTGCTGCTACAAGCCTGACTGTGAATAGTGGTGATGTTTTTAACACTAACGGTTATGATGTAGATATAAATACGGGGGGCATTTCCATTACTGGTACCTTTGATGCGACAGACGACGTCGAAACAGATGAAACAACTATTAACTGTGCGGGTAGTTTCAGTATCAACAGCGGAGCAACATTTACAACTGATCAATCCACCTTGATCATGGATGCTGGGTCGGGTACTTCTGATCTCATCACCGACGGTGCTTTCTCACTTTACAACCTCACCATCGCTGACGGTGGCGGAACACTGACTGTAGAGGTTGAAGACGCACTGGATGTTAATAACAACGTTACTATCACGGGTGGAAATCTGGACGGTACAACCGGCGAGGGTAATGCCATAACGGTCGGTGGCAGTTGGGACAACGACGACACTTATACGGCGCAGGGTAACACCGTAACATTTGATGCGCCATCCGGTACAAAAACAATTGACGCCGACGGCACCGGCACCGATGCATTTTATGACCTAACTTTTAACGACGCTGTCGGATCGGCGCACTGGGATCTGACCGGCACTTTGGATGTGGATAGGAATTTCTCCTTGGTTGGAGGTACAGTAGATAATTCAGCCGGCAATTACAACATTAATATCGGAGGCGGCTGGGATAACGATGACGACTATATCCGCGGGACAGAGACTGTTACATTTGATGCGGCTTCCGGCACGAACCTGATTGATGCGGATGGGACGGGCAATCAAGATTTCTATCACGTGATTATGAATGACAATGGTGGTACAGCGACTTGGCAACTGACCACTAATTGGGATTGGATTGACGGTAACTTCACCCTGTCAGACGGGACGTTCGATTTCAACAATTTCTATTTATATATCAACGGAAATTTCAATAAAACCAACGGCGCCCTTCAAATGAACCAGGCTTCGGATTACATACTGGCCTTCGGTACTTTCACAATTTCAGGAGCGGATGGAACCAATGCATTTTCATACGGCACAATCCATGTTCAGGATGATTTTACCATTTCAGGTGATAATACTTTTGTTTTCGGCGGGGCCGGCGGTCCGCGACTTGTCTTCAGCGGAATTAAGGATCCGACTATTTCAATCACCGGCGCCAATAATGTTATCGGATCCAGTACTTACGGTGCCTACTTTGATATTGCATTTGCAAATCCCACTAACACTCTGACATTCCTGACTAATGTAAATGCAGGACATTGCCGACCACAAGAAGGGAGATTTGTAATCAACGGACAGAGCCTCAGGTGTGACGGAGTATATTACAACTATGCCGGCGCTGGGATTGATATGGCCAGCGGGTCAGTAGTAGTCGGCAGAGAATCATACTCCGGTGGAACCTATAGCCCATTCTGGTATGAAGCGGGAGCGACTGAAAATATTTCCGGCGGAACAATCCAGGTTTATGGTTCCGCTCACGCCACTTATGGCACGGCCTATTTTGCCAATGGTTCAAATTTCACCCCCACCGGTGGCACTTTTCAATTAATGGGCACGGCCACCGCCTCAATCTACATTGCGGAAGTTGATGTTGCCGATTTCAATTTCTGGAATCTGACCATAGGAAATTCCAGTACTAAAACTGTGAGTATACATACTAGCTCGGCCACGCCGGTTGATATTGATGGCGACCTGACAATCAGTACAAGCGCCACATTTGACACCAATACTGAACCGATTGAAGTTGCGGGTAGTTGGGCAAACAGCGGAACTTTTACTGCAGACAGTGGAGCCGTCACATTAAACGGATCTGCCACTCAAACCATGTCCGGTACGATGACAAGTACTTCGGCATTCTATGATTTAACCATCACAAATAGCTCCGGCACTTTTACCGGATGCGACACAGCCTTTACCCCCGGAGTGGATTTTGCTGCCGCTGCAACTGCAACCAATAACTACACTATCACAACCGGCAATGTAAAAGTGGAATACAATTCCGGTTCGACATATACATTTAACAATATTAACTGGGCGGGTACAGCCGGCAATGAAATAATTTTCCGTAATTCTAATCTAACTTCCGGCACCTGGCTTTTGGTTGTGACAGGAACGCAGACTGACGTTTCATACGTCAGTGTCGCACGATCCGACGCAACCGGCGGTGACACGATAGTAGCGTCAAACGGAACAAATATAAATTGTAGTAACAATGTGGAATGGATTTTTTCCACCTTTTCTGTTGCCGGCAATCTATATAACGTGAACACCTCTACCGCTTTGACTGAGTGCGACGGTTCCACAAACATGGTTAATCTGCGTGTACAAAGTACGACCTATCAAACATTCTGCGATGATTTAACAGGTGCTTATACATTTTCTGCGGTGACGACCCCCACCACAAACGAAGCGATGATTATCTGGATTGAAGGTCAAACGCCGGACGGGACAACCGTAAATAAATATTCCGGCTCGGGCAATGTCACCGGGATAATTCTGGAAGAAAACGCTCTTACAATTCAAAATGACTCCGCTGTTGCAGTGTCTAATACTGATCTTGATACATACGATAACGGCAATGATGACGATATTATTTATACTGTTACCACTAGCAATCTCACTGTTGAAGACACACACCGGATTAAGATCAAAACAAATGAAAACTTTACACCGGGCGGAACAGTAACTACTTCCCCTTCCGCAACACAGACTGATATGGATGGTGATATTTATCTGGAAACCGGAGCAACTTTAAATATGGCGGCTAATGCCCTTTCCGTCGGCGGTGATTTCAGCACAGCCGGCACTATCACTCTGACACTTTCAGCGGGACAGACAACTACTTTTACTGCATCTGGTGGTGCGACTTATTCTATCGAAGCAGAAGATGCCTGGCAAAACATAATAATCAATGGCGGAGCGACTGCTGATTGGGGATTTGATGCCGGCGCAACTGTCAGTGGCAATCTCACTCTGACTTCCGGAGAAATCAACCTAGCCGGAATATCAGCTTTTGCGGGCGATGTCGCTATCGCAGCCGACGGGTTATTTGATACTGTTAAATTCTCAGACTACAATTTTTCTGTCGGCGGATCGTGGGATAACGACGGCAACTATGCTGGTTGGGAAAGTATTGCAACTTTTAACGCCACATCCGGGACTGAAACAATTGACGGGGATGGCATCACGTCAGAAAAATTTTCCAATATTGTCTTCGATGATGGCGGCGGAGGTGCTACTTGGGATCTCACTGCTGCGATCACAACCGGCAATCTGACTATTACGGGCGGAACATTGAATGCCAATGGATATGGTATCGGTGTAACCGACAACTGGGATAATGATGATACCTTTGTTCATGGCAATAACCTGGTAACTTTTAACGGCGCCCTAATAACCTTCATTATTGACGCGGATGGCACTGGAACAGATACATTTTATGACGTATTACTGAACGGGGCAGCAAGTGCGGAATGGGATCTTACTACCGACATGACAGTTGAAAATGATCTCACAATACTAACCAGCACTTTCGATATAGGAAATTTCACCTTATACGTCGGCGGTGATCTCACCAACAGTTACCGTCTGATTGAAAACAGCGGTCATGTCGTTATGAACGGCGGGGTCGGCACTCACATGATCGACACATCCGAAGCGGATTCGGCTGAATATGCTGATTTTTATGATCTGGCTTTTAGTGACGGCGGGGCGGGTGCAACTTATAAATCATATTATCCTCTGGATTTGGACGGCAGTTTAACAATCCCTGGCGGCTCTCTAGATATGGAAGAGGCACAAACATATTACTTAACATCTTCCACAACAAACGCAGTTAGTAATAATAGCCGAATCAAGACGGTTGATCCGGCCGGAACAGCTGACAGCAGTTCAGTATGTGACGATGTTAATACAGATCGATCATACCAATATTGTGTCCTTTTACCGGGAGCATCAAGTTCTGCTTGGGGTTTGGAACCTTCAACTATCCAACAGAGGGGTTATATGCTAAGCGACAATCAGGGAATGTCTGGAACATATGCGGCCGGAACATGGACTGTCAATGCCACTGCAAATCAAACAACAGGACAAATGTTATATTCTAGTTACCGTCTTTACGCCAGATTGTGGAAAGCATCAACTGCTCTCGGCAATGCAACCGCCATCACAGGATGGGATTATGCAACAGTTACTACTAATGCAACCAGTGATGTTACGGTTACCTTCAGCGGAGTCGGTGAAACAACATTGACCGACGAAGTATTGTATGTAGAGTTTGCTGCATATTTTCGTGGTACAGTAATTGATCTTGGATCCGGGAGTGGAACAACAATGTCACTAACGGTAAATGAAGGCGGGACAAAACAGAAGATCACTACTCCATCCTTCGCACCGCAGATTAATGTCGCCGGGAACTGGGACAATGATGATATTTTCTACCACACGGGCGGCACGGTAGTGTTTGATCCTATCTCCGGAACAAAAACAATCAATTCCACCGGTGCAACGGAAGATGATTTCTATAATGTCATAATTAATGACGGTGTTGCCACCTCAACTGTGCAGCTCGCTGGGACAAACATTCAGGTTGATAATAATTTTACTCTTACAGAAGGCTCCTTTGATTTGAATAATCTGGACGCGCTGATTACCGGAAATTTCGAAAAAACAGCCGGCAATCTACTCATGGATCAGGGAGGCGACCATATCAATGTGAGTGGTAACTTTACCGTATCAGGAGACGGCGGATCTTCCGCCCTGCAATATGGATCGATTGTAGTCGGTGGAGATGTTTCGATCTCCAACAACAACGTCTTTCAGATGGGTAATAATACCGGCTACCCCGTTTTCTCTATGTATGGCGCCGTTAGTAAAACCATAACTGTCAGCGGTACCGGAAACTATTTCGGTAACACCACTGCTATCGGTGAATTTGATATTGATAAAACTGGCGGGGCAGTAGTTAATGTCGGATCAGATCTGGATATTTGGAATCTGGTGCATAATACCGGTGGTTTAAATATTGACAGTAACTATACAGTTGATGCTGACGGACAGTATGTCGGTTTTGGTGGAGTACTGACGATGACTAACGGCACTTTAAGTGTCGGTAGCGACAATCTCGCCCCTTCATCACTTGCCAATTTCTATGTGGCCAGTGGTTGGACTGAGGCCATCTCCGCTGGCACAATTGAAGTCGATGGCATTGGGCACGCCACCAATGAGGCAGTCTACTTCGCCAACGGATCCAACTTCACCCCCACTGGCGGTACATTTAAAATGATCGGCAATGATAATTCCACAATTGAAGTAGCGGAAGTAACCGACGGGGATTTCAATTTCTATAATTTAACCATCGGTGATGGCACAAATACCAAAACTGTAGATATTGACGCGGCATCAGCTACGGCAATTGATATTAATGATACATTAATTGATACTAATGCGACTTTCGATACAAACAGCGAGCCAGTTTATGTTGGAGGAAATTGGAATAACAACGGTACTTTCACCGCAGACAGCGGAACAGTAACCTTTAATGGTAGTGATACTGATAATACCATCGATGCCGGCACCGGTTCCTTCTATAACATTGCTTTCGTCGGTGCTGACGGTTCCGGCACATGGACTTTTCAGAATGACAACGCTTCAGTTACGAATGGGATTAATGTTAATGTAGATGATATTATATTTATCAATACTGGAATTAATGTTACTTGGACCGGATCATCTTTCACACTTGACGGGACGATAGATGGTTCAGGAACATTAATTATTGATTCTACTACAGTGATACCTACCACAGGAACAATATCAGCAACCGTCAGATTTGATGCAACGAACGGCAACACCGGTGTAATCCCGGCCAGAACTTATGGATCAACTGTTGAACCATACAATAGTTCTTCCGTCTCAGCACGCACTATTGTACTTGGCACAGCTGGATCACAAACAATCACAGTTAGTGGTTGGTTATATCCAATGGCAGAAGGTACGCAAAACGTTACACTCAGCGCTACTGATTATAATCCGGCTATTAATATAGTAAAATCTCTTGATTTTACCGGCACAGGTGGCGGGTCAGAAATAGTCCAATCAGGTACAGGGGCTTGGAGTATTGGTGGAATCGTAGATTTCACTGATGGGACTTATACCGCAACAACCGGGAACACACTTCGAATGAATGGCTCTTCAAAAACTATTACCTCCGCAGGTCAGACACTTCAGAATTTTGCAGTATACGGCGGAGGCACAACATCAGTCGGTGCGTTGGATATTAATGGCACATTTACAGTATCTGCTGGTGCATTTACCCAGGCAGCAGACGCTGATCTGCATGTGGCTGGAGATTTCACACTGGGATTTGGCACAACATTTATAGCTGCATCTGGAACCGGAAAACTATATCTGGATGGTGATCTAACACTCACAGATAATACTGCAGTCAAGCAAGATTTGGGTGATTTAAATATCGGTACCTCGCCGGACACCACAGACCTTGCTAGTGATATTTTCGCCAAAGGAATTACCGTCAATTCCGGCGATGTATTGAATTCACACGGATATGATATAATCGTCGGCGTATACGGTCTAAATGTAATCGGCACTATGGACCTAACTGATGATGTAGAGACAGATAATACATTCATTACCACTGATGGTGATGTTACTTATGCAGCCGGATCCTCGGTAACAGAAGACCAGTCAACTATTACTTTCGATGCGGCAACCGGTACAGACAATATATTCAACTCCGGCACGCAGAATTTTTATAACCTAGTGATCAATGGCGCTGGTCTGATTGTGGAAGTGGAAGACCCAATCTTTGTTTATAATGATTTAACAATCACAAGCGGAACTCTGGATGTAGTGTTCGGTGAAAACAATCAAATCAACGTGTCCGGCGACTGGACAAATAATGGCACCTTTACCGCGCAGAGCGGAACTGTATTATTGAATGGTTCCTCAACACAAAACATGTCCGGTACTATGACTGGAACATCCAAGTTTTATAACCTTACAATCAGTAACAGCTCCGGTAGTTATTCCGGGTGCAGTACATCCTTTACGGCCGGGATAGATTTTGCTGCCGACGCAGCTATCTCCGGTACTTACACCATCACGACCGGCGATGCAAAAGTTGAATACAATTCCGGTTCAACCTACACAGCAAATAATATAAACTGGGATGGCGGAGCGTACGGTGATGAAATTATTTTCCGTAACTCCAATCTGACATCCGGTACTTGGCTCCTGGAAGTCGGCGGTACACAAACCGCGGTAAAATATGTAGATGTCGGGAGGTCTGATGCATCCGGTGCCGACGCGATTGATGCCAGACACATTTCCAACGTAGATTGCAGTAATACTACCAATTGGCAATTTGATTCAATTACCCTTAGTATCTCCGATACCACAATCGGATTTGGTGACTTAACTTCCGCCAATGCCAGATTTGCCAACGGAGCAGCAACCGGATCCGACAGTAAAGTTGTCGCTCATACAATTACCGCTTACACCGCAGCTGATAACGGATATCTTTTAACCTACAACGGTCCGCTATTAACCAGTGGTTCCGATACCATCACCGCTGCCACAATTACCAACGATGATGATGGTGCCGCAGGCACTGAGCAATTTGCTTTGGGGATTACAACTGCCGGAGACTGCACAATCAATGCCGACTACAATGCTAACAGCCCTGCTGAATACAAATATGTAGCGAGTACCACAACCACTCTTTGTTCCGAGACAGTACCGACTGCAGTCGAGGTGATCAGCGCATACTATATTGCCAATATCGGAAGTGAAACAGAAGCGGGAAGTTATTCAACAGATATAACTTATATTATGACCGCTACCTTCTAGAACATATCTTTACTATTGCAATCAAAATTTCATTGTGCTAAGATATCAAACCAACATGATATTGACTTTTTGTGCTTGGTCTGATATAATATAGGCACAAAGGTGAAAAATTATTGACTATTAACCCTTTGAATAACATGATAAAAAAATTAGGAATATATCTGCTGATTTTTTCTTTAACCTTTATTTACTTTCCGATCAGAACGGCAAATGCGGCTAATCTGACAAAAATTACCGATACGCTTTCTACGTTGACATCAAATGTTCTCGCAAACCATACAATTACATTTGTGACACCAACTGGTGTTGAAGCCAATGCTGACACAATTACAATTGATTTAACTGATTTTACTATTGGTACCGTAGATTATACTGATATCGATCTGGCAGTTGACGGTGATGCCAACTGTAATGGTGCTTGGACCGATAAAACACTTGCTGCGGCACACAATACCGGAGTATGGGGAGCAACAATTACCTCATCAGTGTTAACGCTTGATGCGCCTACTGATGCTGCGGCCGGTGAAATCACCGCCGGAGTTTGTGTACAGGTTGAAATTGGGCTTAACGCCACATCCGGTGTTGCAGGTAATACACAACTCCAAAACCCGAACGATGCTAACACACATGTTTTTGAGATAGGCGGCGTATTCGGCGATACGGGTCAGTATGCAATAGATTTTGTTGCCGACGACAGTGTTAATGTAACTGCTACTGTCGATCCTTCCATTACCTTCGCAATTTCGGATACAGCCATCGGCTTTGGTGACCTGGTATCTGCAAACGTGAGATATGCAACCAGTAATGCAGCCGGATCCGATACGGATTCTGCTGCCGCCCATACTATTTCCATTGGAACTAACGCGACCGACGGGTATATCGTCACTTATTTCGGCCCCACATTAACCAGTGGTGGCGACACAATATCAGTTGCATCATTTTCTAACGATGCCGACGGTACTGCGGGAAGTGAACAGTTTGCCATGGGGTTTCTATCGGATGGTAATACAACTGTCCCGGCCGGATACGATCATAACGCAACAGCCGGCAGTCGTGACTGGACTTTTGTCGCCAGCACGCTCACTACCATTGCGTCAGAAACAGGACCGACAGCGACTGAAACTATCAGCGCATATTATCTGGCCAATATCGCAGCCGATACGGAAGCAGGAAGCTATGCCACCGATATTACTTATATCGCAACCGCAACTTTTTAAATATTAGTTAACCACAAAAAAATGAAGCCAACTATTATAAAAAAGATTAGTGCCTATTTACTAATTTTTGCATTGGCTTTTTTGTATTTCCCGATTAGACCTGCCTTTGCAGCAAACTTAACTAAAGTATCTGATACGCTTTCCACACTCACCCAAAATGTAGTTGCTAATCACACAATTCTTTTTGTTACACCAACCGGCGTACAGGCATCCACCGATACGATCACAATCGATTTCACAGATTTTACCGTCGGCACAGTTGAGTTTGGTGATATTGATATTGCGGAAGATGACGACGGAACTTGCGATGGCGCATGGTCAGATAAAACCGTCGCGGCAACAGCCGGCGTAGGTGCTTGGGGAGCCGCTTTCACAGGTGCGTCATTAACGCTAACCCCGCCGACCAATGCGGCAGCTGGAGAAATCGACGCAGGTTTCTGCGTTCAAGTTGAAATCGGTCTCAATGCGGATGGTGGCAACGCACAACTGCAGAGTCCGAATGACACAAATACTCACGTCCTAGAAATTGCCGGCGTATTCGCTGATGCCGGTCAATACGCTTTAGATTTCGTTGCCGATGATAGTGTCAATGTCACCGCCACTGTTGATCCTTCTATTACATTTGCAATTTCAGATATAGCTATCGGTTTTGGTGATCTGACTTCTGCAAATGTGAGATATGCGACCGGTGATGCTACCGGCGCTGATGCAGATTCTGCTGCAGCCCATACTTTATCTGTTGGGACAAATGCTACGGACGGATATATTGTCACATATTACGGAGCTACTCTAACCAGCGGCGGCGACACAATTTCAGTTGCCGGATTCACCGATGATGCAAACGGAACACCGGGGACTGAACAGTTCGCCATGGGCTTCTCCACCAACGGTAATACAACTATCCCCGCCGGATATGATCACAACGCAACAGCCGGCAGCCGTGACTGGACTTTCGTTGCCAGCACCCTGACTACTATTGCCTCAGAGGCTATCCCTACTGCCACGGAAACAATCAGCGCATTTTATCTGGCAAATATCGCAGCTGATACTGAAGCGGGAAGCTATGCCACCGATATTACCTATATCGCAACCGCAACCTTTTAGTAATTTCAATAATTTGGTATACTGGTATCAATGGAAAAAGTAACTATTGATACCTACTGGTAAAACAAAAGAGTAATGTCAAAAATTATTACAAAATTGATACTAGGTGCCCTGTTTATTGTAGGGGGCTTTTTTGTTATACCGGATGCGCAAGCACTGACTCTGATTCCACCTTCATTTGAAACATCAGTCGACCCGGGTGTAACTACAGATACAACCATTAAGCTATATAACGAAACCCAAGACACACTCAACCTTTATCCAGAAGTAGTCAGCTTCACTGCAGATGGCGAAACCGGAAATCCGACATTTGATTTTAATGCGCCGCTTGAGGGTGTTGCGTCCTGGTTCACTTTACCTGAAGGACCGATTACACTTACCGCTGGAGAAAGAAAAGTAGTTGATGTTAAAATTACACCACCAATTGACGCAGAACCAGGTGGACATTATGCAACAGTGTTTTTTGGTACGACCTCTCCCGACCTTAGCGATCCGGGCAGTTTAGCATTATCTACAAAACTCGGTTCATTGTTTTTGCTCAGAGTTTTCGGTGATATCAAAGAATCAGGTAGTATTAATGAGTTTGGGCTAGGTGGGGATAAAAACACCCTATCCAGACTGCCGGCTACATTGTTTACTCGTTTCCAAAATGAAGGTAACATCCACCTGAGACCAACCGGCACCATAAAAATTGTCAATATGCTAGGTGGAGATACTGCCACATTGGAATTCAATTCCAAAAAAAGCGCTACTCTCCCCGAAACGATCAGAAGATATGAAACGGTATGGGAAAAAGACCAGGTCAAAGAAACTTCTGGTAATTTTTGGAATAAATTCTGGATGGAATTTTCCAATGAAAAAAACAATTTTGCTCTCGGCAGATATACAGCGACTATTTCATTGAATGCGGGCAATCTAGTCCAAGATACAGCAACTATTACCTTCTGGATTATGCCATGGAGAGTAATATCTGTTGCGTTGGTTGTATTCGCATTGGTAATTGTTCTGTTGATCATCCTGATCAAGAAATACAACCAGTGGATTATTAACAAAGCTCGGAAAAGGAAATAATTAAGAACTATGCGAAGTATTAAAAACGCTTCAATCATGATTGGCGTTTTTTTTATTTTGATATTTTCTTTATTGCCGAGCCCGGGCAACACAGATACTGTGTCTGGATCACATAGTGTTTCTGTTTCTGCGATAGTCCAAGCGCCCCAACCACCCGAAGAACCAAAAACCATTATTCAATTCACCGGCCGCGCCTATCCAAATTCCGAACTAACTATTCTGCGCAATGGAACATTTTTGGCAAATGTTACAGCAAATGCATCAGCTGAATTTAATTCTATCACTGAGATAACCCCCGGCACATACACCTTCTCAATTTATGGAGAAGATATAGAAGGGCTGTCCGGTCCTGTTTTTAGCGTTTCTGTTACTCTAAACCCCGGAGTTACTCTTTGGATAACCGGGATATTTTTAGGACCAACCATTAAAACAGACCGGAGTGTTGTCCAAAAAAGTGAAACAATAACTCTTTCAGGGTACACCGCTCCAAACAGTCATATTGATTTATTTATCAGCCCCGAGACCGCAGATAACAATAGTGCAGTTTCAGATAGCAACGGTCTTTGGTCCAAAACACTGGTAGCTGGGACTGATTTACTGGATAACGGCAAATACGAAGCACGTGTTAAAGCGCTAGCAAATGGTAATAATGAATCCGAATACAGTAAAACGACGATTTTCACATTAGTTGACGGGACAATCCCAGACCCATGTGAATCTACTTCGCCAGCCGATTTGAATTGTGATGGTCCTGTAAATTTAATTGATTTCAGTATCTTAATGTTTTATTGGTTAGAGAATAACCCCACCAATGTCAGAGCAGACATTAACAAAGATGGCATAGTAAATATAGTAGATTTTAGCATTATGATGTTTTATTGGACCGGATAAATGAAACTATTAAATAAAAAATTCATCATCTTCATTGCTGTCACTGCCAGTATAGTTTTATTTGGTAAAACAGCTAGCGCTGCGACCCTATACATGAATCCAAAAGAGCAGACGGTTTTTGCGGATGAAACATTTTTAGCGGAAGTTTATCTGGATAGTGAAAAAGAAATTATCAACGCCGTTCAAACGCAGATCACATATCCGACCAATTACTTTGAAGTTGTTGATCTGGCTTTCGGCGATTCTTTACTGACTATCTGGCCGGAACAACCAACAGATAAACCTGAAACTGGGATAATCAGTTTTACCGGCGGTGTTCCGGTAGGCAGTTATGTTTTTGATTCTAAAATTTTAACCATTACATTCAGAGCCAAACGCACCGGCACAGCTACTATTAATTTTGTCAGTGATACCACTAGCGTTCACCTCTCCGACGGCCAAGGGACTCCGGTTAATACCAACACAACCGCAAGCAATGTGACAATCATTACACCATCCTCTCAAGCAATATCAATCTCTTCCCCGACTCACCCTAATCAGGACCGGTGGTATCCGGTAAATGATTTCACAGTTACTTGGGAACCGAGAATAGACTCATTTTACAGCTATCTTATATCTTCCGATCCGAAGGCGGAACCCGACCAGACTCAGGAGCTTGCAGTGGGGGAAGTAACATTTGATGATCTTGCAGACGGAATTTACTACTTTATTCTTTACGAAAAACCTTCCGGTGAAACTTGGCAATATGCCGGAAAAAGACGGGTAATGATTGATCAAACTCCACCCCTACCATTTAATATAAAATCAGTTGATGGAATAAAAGAATTCAATGGAAGAAAAGTTATTCTATTTGCAACTACAGACGCGATGTCAGGAATAGATTTCTATGATGTTTTTTTAGATAATATCCAAGTTGCTCGTACAATTGGAAGTTATTCCTATGAAAATACGGATAAATCAACATTTTTCATGGTTCGCGCTTATGATAAAGCTGGTAATATAACCGAGTCAGCGCTTCTTATTAATCCTGTGGCAGAGAAAGATTCCTTAAATTTTGGTATAATAGTTATTGTAATAATCACTATATTGATTATTGTCCTGTTTATTGTTTTACGGCACCGATCTAAAGATGAAGATAAACCAAATCCTGAATAAAAAGACCTTAATCACTTCCCTAATAGTATTAGGAGGATTTATTTTCGGAACAAACGTGGCCCATGCCGGAGCCACGCTTTTTCTTTCTCCTTCCAGCGGTTCATTAACTGTAGGGGGATCCATATCTACCACTGTTATTGTAAATACCGGCGGTGATCCCATTAATGCAGCTAAGGCAACCGCATCGTTCCCCACAGATCTTTTAGAAGCGACCGCTGTTTCAGAATCAGGACTTTTTACCAGATGGATAACTAACCCGATATATTCTAACGGTTCCGGTACTATGAATTTTGAAGGCGGACTACCAAACCCAGGTTACACAGGAACATCGGGTTCAATTGTTACTATTACTTTTAAAGGCAAGAAGGCGGGCACTGCTACGGTTACCTTAGGCTCTGTGATAATATTAAAGAATGATGGTAATGGAACCGATATTTTCACCGGCTCGGGTAGTGCAACTTTTACTATTTCTGAACCGGAACCTGTCCCTATGCCAAAACCCACCCCTACGCCAACCCCGGAGCCGGAAGAACCAGAAGAACCGAAGCCGGCAGTAGAAGCCTTGCCTGCACCCGTTATTTACTCTGACACTCACCCCAAACAGGATGTCTGGTATGCAGATAAGAATCCTGATTTTTACTGGGACAAATTAGGAGGGGCGGAAGGATTCAGTTATTCTTTTGACAAAAAAAAGGACACGGTCCCAGATGACGAAACAGAGGGCTTGGAAAATATAAAAAAGTTTGAAAATATTGATGATGGAGCTTGGTATTTGCATGTAAAAGTTTTGAATAAGGGCGGTTGGAGTAAGACCTATCATTATCGGATCCAAATTGATACGACTCCCCCGTTAGAATTTGATATTCGTATGGAAGGGGAAAATCCAACGAAACTTCAAGAACCCAAGGTGCACTTTACAACAATCGATGAATTTTCCGGTATTGACCGGTATGAATTATCTCTCGATACAAAGCCATATGCCGTACTTAATACTACTGAGACAGAACCATTCACGTTTTCAAAACTTGCCTATGGACAGCACAAATCTGAAGTGCAAGCATATGATAAAGCGGGTAATATTCAATCCGCTTCTTTAGATTTTGAAATAATTAAATACGCGCCAGAAAGTGGTTTCTGGGCATGGTCACATTTCGTTTTGTTTTCATGGCTGACTCTTGTATTGCTAGTCATAATACTTGCACTGATTATTCTGATCATTTTCTTCTTTTTCCTCTGCTACCGGCGAAAAAAAGATGATGATGAGAGTGAAAGACAAAAAAGACAGGAGCACTGGAAAAAAGCATTATTGGAAAAAATTAAAAAGGAAGAAGATCAGTCTGGAGACAGCAATAATTAACTTTACATATAAAATAGTATTGTGCTAAGATAACATACTCTATATTGACTCTTCTATGAGAGTATGATATAATATAAATATAATTTAAAAACATATGAATAAACAATATTTCAGAGTATTTAATCGAATTGCAAGCATTATAGCCATATTTTTGCTTGTTTTTGTTTTTACCCCGCCATATCAGACTACATATGCGGCCAATTTAACTAATATTTCTGATACACTTTCCACATTGGTTCAAAATGTCGTTGCGAACCATACAATCCTTTTTATCACACCAACCGGTGTCGACGCTGATGCTGATACAATTACAATAGATTTGACCGATTTCACGGTGGGCACTGTTGATTTCACGGATATTGACCTGGCTGTAGATGCCGATGCAAACTGTGATGGTGCTTGGACCAATAAGACGCTTGCAGCTGCAAATGGCGCTGGAGTTTGGGGAGCCACATTTGCCGGAGCGGTCCTAACATTGGATGCTCCGACCGATGCTGCCGCCGGTGAAATCACAGCGGGAGTTTGCGTTCAGGTTCAAATAGGAACAAATGCCACGAGTGGAAACGCACAACTGCAGAGTCCGAATGACTCTAATTCACATACTCTTGAAATCGCCGGCACTTTCGGTGATACCGGACAATTTGCAATAGACTTTGTTGCCGACGACAGCGTCAATGTTACCAGTACTGTTGATCCTTCAATTACTTTTGCAATCTCTGATGCGACAATCGGTTTCGGTACATTAAGCGCATCAGCTGCCCGCTGGGCAACCGCTGACACTTCTGGTTCCGCGACTGATACCTCAGCACACACAATTTCCATTGGTACCAACGCAACCGACGGTTATATTGTTACTTATAACGGCGCTACTTTGACCAGCAGCGGTGATACGATCACTGTTGCATCAATCACAAACGACGCAGACGGAACGCAGGGCGCAGAACAATTTGGCATGGGATTTTCATCCAGTGGTGATACTACAATCGCCGCAGCATATGACCACAATGCCACAGCCGGCAGTCGTGACTGGGCATTTGTTGCCAGCACCACCACTACAATTGCTTCCGAATCAGTGCCAACCGCATCAGAGACGATCAGTGCTTTTTATCTGGCTAATATAGCAGCTGATACAGAAGCAGGGACTTATACCACAGATATAACCTATATTGCTACTGCCACTTTTTAGTGATAAAATTAAGTTGTTTCAAAAATACATAATCAAAAAAACAATGTCTAAAAAAATTGTAACATCGGCGTTAGTTGCCTTATTTATAGTTTTTGGGGGGTTTTTTATTGGCTCATCTGCCAACGCACTTACGTTAATTGCTCCGACTTTTGAGCAAGACGTGGACCCGGGAGTTGCCAGCAAAACAGAAATAAAACTTTATAATGAAACCCAGGATACTCTTGCTTTGTACCCTGAAGTTGTTTCTTTCACAGCAAATGGTGAAACAGGCCAGCCGACTTTTGATTTTGATGCACCACTGGAAGGGGTAGCAACCTGGTTTGACCTGCCGGAAGGTCCGATTACACTGGAAGGCGGGGAAAGAAAAGTAATTCCAATTACCATTACCCCTCCGATTGATGCTGAACCGGGCGGACATTATGCAACGGTATTTTTTGGTACATCCGCTCCTAATCTGGAAGATCCGGGTAGTTTAGCACTCGCGACTAAGCTCGGATCATTATTCCTTTTAAGAGTGTTTGGCGATGTTACCGAGGAAGGGAGTATCGCAGAATTTGGCCTGGACGGCAACAAAACATCATTAAACAGATTGCCAGCAACGCTATTCACCCGTTTCCAGAACAATGGCAACATTCATCTTAGGCCGGAAGGAACAATAACTGTAAAAAACGTTTTAGGCGCCGAAACGGCGAAGTTAGATTTTAACGCAAAAAAAGGAGCAACACTTCCCGACACAATTCGAAGGTATGATACTGTATGGGAAAAGGGTCAGGTAAAAATTGCTTCCGGTAATTTCTGGAATAAATTTTGGACAGAATTTGCCAATGAAAAAAATAATTTCGCTTTAGGTATATATAAAGCCGAAATTAAACTAAGTGCCGGCAATGGTAACCTTGTCCAAGATAGCGCAGAATTGACATTCTGGGTCTGGCCATGGAGAATTCTCTTTGTTTCTTTATTGGTGCTCATACTGATTATTATACTTTTGATTCTATCCATCAAAAAATACAACAAATGGATTGTGGCAAAAGCAACAAAAGCTCAAGAAACAACTGAACCTCAAAAAAAGTAAATATACAGTTGAAAATATGAATGCACCCCAAATAATTGGGGTGTTTTCATATCCGAATATATTTTTACATTTTGTCCATTTTATGGTATGATATTAAAAGAATTAACTAAAAATATATGATAAAAATAAAAAAAGCGGTGATCCCAGTTGCCGGATTTGGTACACGTTTTTTACCGGCCACTAAAGCTCAACCGAAGGAGATGCTACCAATTGTCGATAAACCGTCGGTCCAATATGCTGTGGAAGAAGCAGTTGCGGCAGGGATTGAGGATATTATTCTAATAACCGGACAGAACAAACGGGCGATAGAAGATCATTTTGATAACAATTTTGAGTTAGAAGCAAGTTTAAGAAAAAAGAAAAAAACGATCAAACTTAGAGAGATACAGAAAATATCACAACTGGCTAATTTTATCTATATCCGCCAAAAATCTCCCCTAGGCAACGGCCACGCTGTTTTATGTGCTAAGAGTGTCATCGGTAATGATCCATTTGTAGTTATTTGGCCGGATGACCTGATTGATTCCCCGAAAAATACAATCAAACAAATGATTGATGTTTATCAAAAATATACTTCCCCCGTTATTGGTGTTTTACAGGTACCTGATTCTGAAATTGAGAAATACGGAATTATTAAAAACAAACACATCAAAGATAACGTACATGAAATGCTGGATATTGTTGAAAAACCTTCTCTGAAATCAGCACCATCTAATCTGGCATCTTTAAAAGGATATGTTTTAGGACCGGAAATTTTCCGTATATTAGAAACCATGAAACCGGGCAAGGGGGGCGAAATTTGGCTAGCCGAAGCGGTAAAAAAACTGCTGCCAAAACAATCAATATTTGCTTGCGAGTTTAAAGGTAAGGTATATGATGTTGGTTCAAAAGCCGGCTGGATCAAAGCAAATATCGCTTACGCCAGGAAAAGACCTGAACTAAAAAAAGAGTTAAAAGGATATATATAGAAACATGTCAAAAAAAGTAATTTTTATATTAGGTCCAATTGTGATAATTGCAGTTTTTGTAATTATTTTTTCTATGCTCAGCGGGAGCAAAGTCAATGTTCCGGCTGCGGCACTGACGCCGAAAACGCTTACTTATTGGCGCGTACAGGACAGCCAGGGCAATCTAGACCCAATCATCAACTCCTGGAGATCAAAGCATCCGAATATAACTATTCAGTACCGTACGCTACGTTATGAAGAATATGAACAGGCATTGTTGGAAGCATGGGCCAAAGGAGTAGGTCCGGACATTTATTCCATACCAAATACCTGGGTACATAAATATCAGGAATTTATTAATCCCGTTCCTCCGGCTACAGGTATGGCTTATTACAGTATAGTCAAATCCATGGGCATTAAAGAAGAACAAAAGATTGAATATCTCGAAACTCCTTCAATCCAACTTACTCAACTGGCTAATAATTTTGTCGATTCTGTTTATCAAGATGTGGTGATCGCGGATAAAATATATGCGCTTCCCTATTCAGTGGATAATATTGCGCTATTTTACAATAAGGAACTTTTAAACCAAGCAAAGATTCCCCTGCCCCCGACCACTTATTCAGAATTCCTTACTGATGTGAAAAAATTGACAAAAGTGGACAGTGAAGGGAATATTGTACAGGCGGGCACTGCATTAGGCGGGACAGAAAATATCCCCCGTGCTTCTGATATTCTTTTTCTTTTAATGTTACAAAGCCGCACAACGTTGAGTGAGCCAATCAATTTTCTTGCACCGGTAACCGGTGATCCACTGACTATTCCGGCCGCTAATGCACTTGAATTTTATGCTCAATTTGCTGACCCAAATAAGGATGTTTATACCTGGAATGATGAACTGCCAAATGCCTTAGAGATGTTTGCCCAAGGCAAATTAGCCTTCTTTTTCGGCTATTCATACAATATCCCGCTAATCAACCAGTTAAGCGGTGGCCGATTAAGCTACGGAACCACAAATGTACCGCAGTTAAATCAGGATTTAAACTACGCTAATTATTGGGTTGAAACAGTTGCTATGAGCTCAAAGTATTCGAATGAGGCGTGGGATTTTCTCCAATACGCAACACGAGCGGAAAATGTAGTAAGTTATTTAGAATCATCTGGTCGGCCGACAGCGCTGAAAGCATTAATTGATGTGCAAAGGGAAGACTTTCTGCTTCGCCCTTTTGTCGAACAATCACTTGTTGCAAAAAATTGGTACCATGGGAAGAAACCAAATCTGATGGAAGAATACATCGCAGATGCGATCAATAGTGTTGTTGATAAACAACTAGATGCGACGATAGCTTTACAACTTGCCCAAAATCTAATTCAGCAAACATATTAAATGGCATGAAGAGCCGTTCAATTATATTTTCAATAGTTATTCTAACTACACTGTCTATTGGGATTCCTTTTGCCCCAGCTTTGGCAGATTGTAATGTAGGAAATTTTCTTCCACCATGTACTTGCAGTGGCCAATGCAAATTAACAGATTTCTTAGCATTGGGTGCGAACATAATGAAATATGCGGTAGGTATTTTAGCCGCTGTTGCAATAGGTTTTCTGATTAACAGCGGTTTTTCATTAATCACAGCAATGGGTAATCCGGAGAAAATTGATGCCGGTAAAAAACAGCTGGGTGGGACATTCAAAGGACTCGCTATGGTAATGATGACATGGTTGCTTGTTAGCACAATAATATTTTTTGCAACCGGAAATAGTAGCGGTCTTCTTTTTTCAGGTCGCGGTAATCCATGGTGGGAATTTAAAGAAACGCAATTGCATGAAATGTATTTACCATACGAAGTAGGTGAAAACTGCCCAGCGCGTATTTCTGTGCCACAAGGAGAATCCGAATGCAGTTTTTTTATCAATCTTCAAACTTGCACTGATACAAGCGGGCTGGATGCACAAGTAAAGGCCACGAGGAATTGCCTGAGTCTTGGCGTATGCCCGGGAGGACCTGAGATGATTTGTTGCGATATTCTTGCTGATCCTACGGCTAATCCTACTGTTGGACCTACTTGTCCAGATGCGGATCTAATAAAAAAATATATCACAGGAGCACCTAATAATTAGAATAACTAATATGAGACTAAATCGAGTTACATCATCTTCAATATTACTTTTTATCCTGGCGCTGGTATTCATCATGCCGAGTTTAGTTTCTGCCGCACCGATCTGCTGTGATACCGGAGCTGAATGCACCACCGGCACCACATGCCCGAATGGTGATGCCTGCGGAGGCCTCTGTAACCCGTTAGGCTCAAGGAATATGTCCCTACTTGATTTCTGGATCAGGATTCTACAGCTGATGCTTGGTGGTGTGGGATTATTTGGAGTAATGATGTTCATTTACGGGGGATTTGTCATGCTAACATCCGGAGGCAACCCAGATAAAGTCAAGAAAGCAAAAGATACATTAGTTTGGGCAATACTCGGTCTGGTTACAATATTTGTTAGCGGAGCGGCAGTAAGATATATCTTTGATAATTTTAATTTCATATCCAACTATTAGGTTATCTACTATTTCATTTTTGAGCACCAAATTTGTTCTAATTCAAATTGTCTATAAATACTGAATAAATAAATTTTTTTGCTAAGATTAGAGCATAATTGTTAATGTAGTTTAATTTTAAATCTAAGCAAAAGTATTATCGCCTGTTTATTAATTTGACAATATTGTGCATAACGGACTATAATATAAACATGAAATTTCATAATAGGTGTGAAAATCCTATTATTTGAAAGGGGGTGAAAAATATGAAAAAAATCGTAGGTTTACTATCAGGTGTTGGAGCATTAGTAGTGACTAAAACTGCTTATGCAGTAAGTTTCTATAACCCATCAGGAACCCTAGGTCTTGGTACTGCCAATCTACAGCAAACAGTCATAGCAATTATCCAGTGGGTACTCGGATTGCTAGGTCTAATTGCAGTAATTATGATCTTAATTGGTGGTTTCAAATGGATGACTGCAGGTGGAAATGAAGAAAAAATTGAATCCGCAAAAAAACTACTTACATCAGCAATTATTGGTTTAGTAATAATCTTGCTCGCATGGGCAATCGTAATCTTTGCTCTAGGCGTTCTCCAGAATACAAGCGGAGTCTAATTTAGTAGTCAATTTCGTATCGAATTCTAACCACTCTCATCTTTTGGATGGGGGTGGTTTTGTTTTTCTTATTAATCAAGTACAATATCTATAGAACTTAAATGCTACATCCTAAATCCGTGAATTTAAGGAAAATAGTAAGGTTAATAGAAGACAAATCAGCCACAATTGTTTTATCGTCTGTCGCTATTTATATTGTTGCATTTTCTTTTATTTCAATATGGAAGTTTTTTCATTTTGGCTATAATGCGATTGACCTGGCGATATTTAACCAGGTTTTTTATAACACCAGCATGGGGGATTTATTTTCCATGACCATCCATCCCCACTCATATTTAGGAGATCACTTTGAAGTTATCATTCTGCTGTTAACTCCCTTTTACATGTTACTACGTAGCCCGGTTACATTATTGGTCCTGCAGACAACTGTACTTGGTTTTTCTGCCTGGCCACTATTTTTGATTGCGAAAAAAATTGCCAATACCAGAATTGGTTTATTTATCGTAGCTATTTATTTGCTGAATCCGTTTATCCAGAACATGAATCTTTTTGAGTTTCATATTTTGCCGTTTGCGATTTTAACTTTGTTTTTTGCATTTTATTATTACTTGGATAGTCGATTCAATCTGTTTTTATTATTTACTTTTCTATCATTACTGATCAGAGAAGATGTCGCACTGGTGGTTATTATGTTTTCATTTATATCTTTGATTGATAAAAAAAGTAAAAAATGGATTCTTACGCCTGCTGTAATCGGAGCAGGATGGCTAGCTATGGTCTTCTGGATATCACCAATGCTAAATAATTACGATTCTTATAAATTTTTATTTTACTATTCTTGGCTTGGAAATTCTATAGGAGAAATAATACAAAACTTTTTTTCAGATCCATTGCTTGTTTTGACTCATGTATTTTCATTGCAGAATGTTTTTCTTTTTTTAGCACTTTTTTTACCATTCCTATTGCTTCCGTTTTTGAAACCTAAACATCTACTTCTTTCACTGTTGGTGTTTATTCAATTGTTATTAGGCAGTTTTAGCGGTGAATTAACGCTGAAAACACACTATAGTGCTCTTTTATTGGTATCTGTGTTCATTACCACTATTTACTCCTTAGAGTACCTTTTTATTAGTAGAATTAAAGAAAAGCCTGAAAACTTTCGATTTAGAATAAAATCATACATATTAAAGGAACCGGCGCTTTTTGTTTCCGTTTTCATTGCCGTAACGGTATATGGCACAGTAACCTTTGGCCCGATTATCCCGGCAATCCAGGCTATATCATCAAATCAGAAAAATGAATCAGAATTTACCCAGCTTAAAAGAGGATATGTAGGCTTAATTCCGGATAACAGTTCCGTCACTACCAGCTACGATTTACTTCCTAATCTATCCAGTCGCAAATATTTATATTCATTGCACTATGCCTTCTTAGGTAAGAAGCAATACTCTGATAATTTATATACTCTCCCTCCAACCGACTACATGCTTATTGACACCAAAGATTTGCTGACATACCAAATACAATTCCCCGATGATTCATTTTATCAAGATGCGTATTCTAACGGAGACGACAATATCCGATCCATACTTGAAAAACAGGAACTGGGTATTATTTCAACTAGTGATGACCTTTTGTTATTTGGTAAAAATGTATCCGACCCCGTTGAGATTTATAGGTCAGAGCTCGAAAAACCAACTACCAACAGCGAGTCAGGTACGAGAATTATCGAACAAAGCAATCCCGTAGTTGCCCCAGGGATTGACTTATTCGGTTACAGCCAATTACCAACAAATCCCGATCAGCATCCGAAATTTAACATCCCTTTTTCAGTTTTGCCTGTAGCACTATATTTTCACGTGACTGACAATATTTATGAAAACTACCAACTATTACTCAGTATCAAAAATGCACAAAATGACATAATTTATGAAAAATATTACGCGCTTGGTTATGGAATTTTCCCGTCAGCTGAATGGAAAAAAGATAATTTCATTAAAACTAATTATTGGTTTTATATACCGAAAGACATACTGCCGGCTGAAACGGCCAGCATTAGTTTTGTCAAACTAAAAGATGACTTCCAATATCTTGGATTGGACGGATTATTGACTGCAACTATGAAAAATGTGGAATACGAAACTGCAGGAGGGTCATTTGATATTCCTCTTTCATCAATTATTACTGAATAACCCGATATATTTTAATTTCTTCTGAAATAAATTCCGGCAGAAGAAATTTTTTATTTTGCGGATCAAAATCACCAAGCTCAGCCGAGCGACCAGAGAAAAATATGAAATCCAGCCCTGCTGTTGTTAAAAATTCTTTTTTTTCTTCAAGATCAAGATTATTCTGAAAAAACCATTCAACCTGCTTTTCTTTATATTCGAAATCCACCGTTTCAACATCATGCCCGATATATACAGTTCTGCCCGAATAACCCGGTATAAAATTGCCGTCAATCCATTCTGATAAGACAGAATCCTCTTTCTGCGCGTTATCCTTTAACCACCGAAAGGCATCTTTGTAATCGGATGATAAATAGAAGAATGGATATGACATATTGCGATATAGTAAGATATCATTTGCCAGAGCATAAATATTCGAAAACGAAAAAAAGAGAACAAACAAAGTCCCCAGAATTATTTTGTTACTGGACACGTATTTTATCAAATTGATATCTTTATACCTCTTTACAATATAACCAAGAGCAAACAACGCAAGTAAAGCCATAGGGAAATGCAAATTTTGAGACAACCTTCTCTGAAAGCTTAAAGGCGCATAGAGTAATAATGTCTGTACAACAAACCAGATTGCTATAAAGAACCATTTTCTATCCTGTTGTTTCAGCACCCTTACAACACCTAATAGCGCTAAAATGCCAACAAAACCATAACTTACCACCACCAGCCACCAGGAGGGTGTTAATAGCAGGTTTTGTTCCGCTCTGCCTGAGATAACTGAATCCCCGGCAATTATTGCATACTGATATATTACTGCCGGTAGTGACATTAAAATAATAATAAGCGCATGTTTTAAAAAGCTTGTCGGAAATTTCTTTGTGCTGATCCCGTGAATAAATAAATAAACGGATAAGACAACTACCAAGGTAAAAAAATGAAACGGATGAAAAGAAAACCAGAATAAAGCAGCTACGCCACTAAGAATACTATATCTGAATTTGTCGGTCTCAAACGAAAGAAGTGCAAAAAGGAATACAACCAGGGAAAGGATTGAAGAAAATATAATATGCGGCAAATGGAACAAGGACAAAAATGTTACTGACTCGGGGACCCAGAGATCCATGGGCCAATGGTAATAACCGTCACTATAGTATTTTAACTGTTCCAGAAACGGGGCGAGCGCACCACCAAACCCCGATGAAAATAATAGTATAATAAGTGCTAATTTTCTTTTACTCTTCTCTATAAATATGTACGAAATAAAAATATAAGCGACCATCACAAATACTGCAGCTAGAACCAGACGGGATATTTGAAGCGTCAGCCATGTCGGCAGATGTGTGATTTTACCAAATAAACCGATGATAAACCAAAACGGGTTGATTAAGGGAGCATCCTGTATTTCAGAGGTGTACAAATCCCGGAAAATAATTTCTCCCTGCTTAACCTGCTCAATGTAAGAATAATAAACATTTGTATCACCGGGAGTGAGCGCGTGGATGCCGGTGTAAAAAGATCCGTCCGGGGTTCTGATCAATCCAAAAATATACGGAATTGAAGTGACAATAATTACGAACGCAATTACTATTACAATAAACCGTTTTTCATTTTTATTTATTGATTTGAGTATGTTTATCAATTGGTTGGGCATTAATAAAATTTGAAAATAAATCTTTCCTCGAAATTATGGCAATGAATACTACAATAATAAACGTAAGCATATACACAAGACTGGTCACTAAAAACGCATATGAGATCAGGCCGACGACACTGGAAATGGCAATAAAATGAGGAAAATATTTTCTGTCCATTAATACTGCGAGCGGTATCAGCCAAATGAAATACCAGGGCTGTAAATATGTTACAGCAAGCAGGATATACGACAATAAAATCAGAAACACGTAAAAAATGAGGTCTATATTTCTGGTAATTAGCATTTTACTATGCTGATAGATATAAAAGAGTACAAATGTAACCAGACCGACATTACGAGATATCATTGACAGCGTGTCATATGACCAAGAATAATTTGATCCGACAACATACGATATACCAAACACAAACCCCGGAAGCAGTGAAAAATTAAGAAAAGAAAATATTTGTGATTGTTGGAAAATTCCGTTAAATGTCCGAATACCATCCCAAAACGGAAAATAAAAAAGCACGATAATTATTACTGCCAAGCACCCGGCTTTTAATACAAGCTTCATCTTATCACCTTTTTTTTGGAAGTTCTTCAGAATGAAATATAAAAATACGGGCACCAGCAATATGGTAATGTACTTAAGTAGCACTGATAACAACAATACCAAAAGCGAGGGAATATATTTCTTTTTCAATACTAAATAAACCGCCAAAAGTACGATAAAAATCATAAGAATATCATTGTGCGCATTATTGATTGTTTCAAACAATATAAGCGGATTCCATAAATATAATAATGCACCTTGCAAAGATTTACCGGGATTGGTAATTTTCAATATTCTATTAATAAGATATGCGGAGCCAAAAAATGATAATAATGCCAATAATTTATAGAGAAATATATTCCAAAAAAAATTGTCGCCGGCAATTTTGCTAAACCCAATAGAAACAGAAGCCCAAAGAGGACCATATTGCATTGTCATAAAATTCCACTCTTTCGGGGAAAAATTGTAAAACAAATCATCAGGATAATTTTCTGTCGCAACCAAATAAGGATTTTGTTCGTACACTGTTTTTACCCTTGCCCGATAAGCATAGTTATAAACATCCGCGGAACCAATGGGTGGAGCAATAATAAAAGTAATGCTGAAAAGAATTGAAAATAATATTACTATTTTCTTAATATTTTCTTTTGTGTTTTTAATAGATTTATAAGCTAGCCAATATAAAACTATCAATCCGATACTTATTAAAATAAAAAATATTTGTTTGTTATAACCCCATGGAATGATTGAATTAGTCGCATTTATCTGATAATAAAAAGAGGAATAAACCAGAACGACATAAAGCAAATAGGTTAATATTCCTAAAATAATTATCTTTTTTCTAGTTGACATATCTATTTCTTGAAACGAAGTCTTAGAATAGTTGCAAAAAATTTTACAATTTCTTTCTTAGAAAGTTTCGAATGACCATATGTTCGGTCCTGAAAAACTATAGGAATTTCTATTACTTTGAACTTCAATTTTTCACACAAATATATTACCTCTTCCTGGAACGCATAGCCGTTACTTTTTATTTCATCCCAATTAATTGATTCTATAACATGCCTCGAATAACAGCGATATCCGGAAGTAACATCTCGCGTTTTTAAACCCAACATCACTCTGGAAAACCACATTGCCCCCCTACTCATCATATTTCTGACCATACTCCAGTTTTCTATCCCCCCATCCGGGATTCTCCGCGAACCAATAACCACATCATAACCCTTATCGGCTTCAATTAGAAACCGGGGCAGATCATTCGGATTATGTGATAGATCTGCATCCATTTCAAAAACAAAATCAGCCGCATGTTGCAGGGCATATTTAAAGCCGGAGATATACGCGCTCCCCAAACCAAGCTTCTCTTTTCTGTGGATTACGGAAACAAACGGGAACTGTGCACTCAGCTTATCCGCAATTTTGCCCGTCCCGTCGGGAGAATTATCATCTACCACACAGATATGCAACCCGGGAGCGTTAAGTTCCGCTATTCTGCGGATTAGCGTTTCAATGGTGTCTTTTTCGTTATACGTGGGAAGGATAATAAATGATTTCATTTATTCTATTTCAATTTATATATGTAATCACTGTCGAAATTCTGAATAAACTGCAAATGATCACTTTCTGCTAATTGTTCCGGAGTAACCCTATCAGTAAATGGAGATTCCACATCAAAGTGTATTAGAACATAATTAATGCCAATCTCAAATAATTTTTTTAGCGTTCTGTCTGTTTCAAAACTATTCGCAATTTCTTCCTCTAAATTAATATACGATGTCGGATAAAATCCACTATACCCATTCCACATGTTTTTCCAATGATATTTGGAATTATAGATATACTCCATTTGCTTTGCATAAGACGCATCGATGGGTAATTCAAGCAGGGCATTTATATCTGAGTTGCTTTTAATCCAGTCATATATCTCTGGTACTTCACTATCCGTTCTGACTTGTTTATATGGTATCGGCCAGTGAGGAGGTACTAGAATATATTCTAATAATACTAAAAAAGAGAATAAAGATACAATTACCTTCATTGACATTGCCTTATTCTTTGTCTTCGGTTTCCATGATTTCATCGCGAGCCCAATAATTACTGCAATTACCAATATATTTACGATAAACAACCTGCCCCCCAAAGCACGTAAATTATCAAACCCTGGTATAAGCTGATACATAAAATAGTACGGGCCAACAAATCCCTGTGAATTATATGTAAGCCTGATAGTTATGCCAAATGAAATCAACGTTATTATTACCAGAATAATGGTGTACATAATAACTGTTTTTATTCTACTTTTATCTTCTATACGGTTTTTGAATATATAATAAATGCTGAAGATAAACAATATAACCAGAAAAAAGCCTGAGTATAAATCTGCTTCCATAGTTCCTGGTCTTTCAAAATAAGTTCGGATCACGGGAGAAAAACTTAGATAATCAGCAATCGCAGGAGAATAATGATTTATCTCCTCCATTGAACGCGCAATGCCCGGTTCATTGACCATACGCATATAAGGCAGAAACACCGGCGCTACCAACAATACTATCGTAAGTATTGATAAGACAAGAGAATAAATAAAATGCCTACTTGGTACAGTTTTTTTTATGATCAGAAAATAAATTAGTAAAAATAATCCGGTTAGCATGACCATCATTACAAAGAAATGCATACTCATGAACCCCAGACATACAAATATAACTGTAAACCAAACGAAATATTTTATTTTTCTCTGCTCTACTATCTTATTGAGCAATAACAATAGCAATGGAAAGAAAAAAATTACCTGTAAATGCATTTGATGAATATGAATAAACTTATAAGGATTAAAACCGAAAATCACACCGGCAAAAAACGCGATTATCCTGCTTTTGGTCATGTAATACATGAAGCGATACATGCAGTATGCCCCTAAGACAAAGAATAATAATAAAATACAGTTATAAGCAAAAGTAATATTACCCGTCAGTGCAACGATCGGCCAAGCAAGTAGTGCTTCTCCAATAAAATGTTCCGAATAAGTTAAAGTATTTTCATTTGGAAAAAAAGTATTGGTATTAAAAATATTCCCGATATCATTTGTGAAAGAATGAATGTCCCATGACATAATCCAAGTCACCAGATCCGAGTCTATTCCGTGGGGGATTGTATCGGTAAGATTAAACATTAAAGGGTATGTAACAACAACCGTGATTAGCATATATGCCAATATAACAACCATTTCCTTTTTTATGCTTAATAATCCGCCTCTTAATATTTTCATTATTTTTTTGCTTTTGCCCAAATATTCATTCTTAATTCAAAATATCCAGTCTGAATTTGTGTTTGGTTAAACCCTTTCTGTATCAGAATATTCCTTATTTCTTTTGGTGAATATATTTTTTTATGTTCTTCTATTTCTTCCTTGCTCACAAGTTTAATTAGTGATAAAACTTTTAATAATTCATTAGTCCATTTTGGTGGTGTTGTTAAAATATACTCTCCTTCCGGTTTAAGCACCCGGTGAATTTCTGAGATCACTTTTATCAATTGGCCGGGTTCAATGTGTTCAAAAACCGCCAGCATAGTTACAACATCAAAATAATTTGATGAAAACGGTAATCGGAAATCTTTTTCTAAATTTGCATTAGTAATCGTAATCCCATCTCGAATAATGTTTTCTGCCTGACTAATTTCCAGTTGTTCAATACCATATTTTTCTGAAAATTCGGTATGAGTAAGAAAATAGGGGAAACTGCCACAGCCAATATCAAGAATTCTACCACTTCTTTTTTCCACTGAAATTAAACCGTTGGCGTGTTTTGTTCTTGCCTGTGAAAGTACGCCTTCCAATATCCCACTTCCCCTTGTAACACTTTGTTTAGCCATAGTTTAGAAAAGTTTACCCAAATAATAAAATAATTGGCCATGTTTCCAGTCCCATAACCACGCATGACTGTCATCTAACGGTTGATAAAGATAATTCCATGAATAATCACAATAAATAACCCCGACAAACTGGACCAAAACAGAAAAACTTCCCAATAAAACAAGTAAGATTAACAATAATTTATTTTTAAATAAACCGTTTCGTACTATTGGTATAAACATTAACATTAAGATCGGGGCTATATCCACTAGCATTCTAGGTCCATAGGTCGTACCGCCGAACCACGCCATCCATTTACTCGTTATTAATAAATAGATTACAACACCAAACAATAAATAACGCAGTAATAAAGAATATTCATCGAGGTGATTTTTTTTTCTCCAGATAACTACAGCACCCCAGACGCTAAACAAGAGAAATGGAGTATAGATAAACAGTCCTCGGCTAGGGCTGATCAGAAGCCCTCCTAAACCTTCGAACAGCGGGTTATAATAACCCTCCGCACATTGTACCCCGGTATTGATATATGATTCGCATCCGTAACCGGTTACCCATGGCAAACCAAAATAGTAGGTATTATACAAAGCTAGAAGTGCAATTGGGATTGTAATTCCAGAAACAAAATATAAAAAGTAT
>Ga0172379_10001042_pt1 | contig 59777 bp, 61 predicted proteins | sample GrowelOW334metaG_FD_119756 | JGI IMG/M metagenome (GOLD analysis project Ga0172379, IMG submission 119756) | Groundwater microbial communities from an aquifer near a municipal landfill in Southern Ontario, Canada - Groundwater well OW334 metaG | ecosystem: Environmental > Aquatic > Deep... | reverse complement strand
ATGTATTTTTTTCATACACGCGAATTGTGTCAAAAAAACGGAAAAAACGCTTGCGCTACCAAACTAAAACGACGAACGCATCAACCAAATTAATCCGGCTATTACGCATATGCTAGAATTTGCGGTATGGTTATTTTTCCTTATTCATTATGTATGCTTCGTACACCATACTGTAAACCTTTGCATATGTTAAAATCGGCCCGAGAGCGAAGCGATTGGTTTGCCGATTTCTATCCTTTAGGGCTAGGTTTTACAGTATAGTGTATTTTTTGATCATGGATCTATAAAATATATATTTGGTAAATAATTCATTACAGAATTATTGTCATAATTGCTCCGGCAACCATGAGAGCGGTGGCCATGATCTTTTTCGGAAGTTCACCGCGTTCGCGGAAATAGAAAAATCCGATAAGGAAAGCAAAAAGCGGCATCAGACGTTTGATGGCGAAGACCTGCGCGACGGGAGTCATCGAAAGAGCTGCGTTGATGCTTCCGTTCTCCCCCACGGCAATAAGACCGATGAGTAATACGAACAGAAGATACCTCCGGCTATTTTTCAAAAACAACTCGCGCAATTCCCGTTCTTCGCGTTGAATAAACAGTAATGAAAGAAAACCGAAAGAGGTTCCCGCATGAGAGAGAAAACTTGCAAAAACAACCGAACTTTCTTGGATCGCCACTTTGGCAAGCGTCGGCAAAATGGTAAAACAAATCGCGGTGACAAGAAAAAATTTCAGCCCTTTGCGGTTCGATGCGCGCTTTTCCGATGCATCGGCTGTCAGATTCCTCTTGGAATGATTCATAAGAATTGCCCCAGCCACGATGACCGCCATGCCAAAAAAGCTTCCAAGTGACGGCACTTCACCAAGCAGGAACATCGGCGGAAGAACAAGTGATAAGGATGTGAGCGTCATATACGGCATAACGTAGTTGAGTTCCGCAAATTCGAGCGCGCGATACAGAAACCACGCCCCGAGCACGTTAATGACAGAGAAAGCCGCGGTTACGATCCAAAATTTCACACCAAGCCCTCCCATCCAAAAAGTCCCGGTGGAAAAAAAGTGCACCGAAAAAAATATAATACCGGCGAAGAAGTACGAAACAAAACCGATCACATTCTTTGCTTCGTGCACCTTTAAAACTTTCTTGCTGACCGCCGACCCGAATGCCTGTAAGAATGCTCCAATAAGCGATAAAGCTATCCAAAACATAATACTCTACAGCATACGTCTTACCCATTAAAAATGAAAGGAAAAAGCGGTAATTGACGCAAAAATCAAAAAATGGCAGTATAGTATCGGTAACACTTTTGGATATTTTTTGACATTATATAAGGAGGAAATATGGAAGAAAGACGAAAGCCCGACCGAAACGACAATTCCAGGATACCATCCTTACGGCAGATCCAAAAAGAACTTGAAGAAAAACTCGGGTCAATCAAAGAACATTTAACACCTTCCGACAATAGATCTCCCGGCGTTTTGTATTTGGAAAAAACCATTCGGCTCGCAAAAAGAGAAATCGAACGCGAAATTGCAAAAGACAGGATTGGCTTCCAATACGGTATGGAAAAGGGGAAAGAGCTTTTCGACAAAGAACTGGAACGTCTCCACAGGAAGTTAAAAATAGGGGCATGGGACTACATCAAAAAAGCTGGTTTTTGGGTACTGGCCACAGCACCGATTATTTATTCGGGAATTCTTTTTATCGCATTTCTCGATGTGTACATCACGATCTGTCGATATGTATGTTTTCGCTCCTGCAAAATCGCTGACACAAAAAGAAACGGCTATTATATTTTTGAGAGAGCCTATCTCGAATTCCTCAATTTCATACAAATGATCAATTGCGCGTATTGTTCCTATGGAAACGGACTTATGGCGCATGTCGGAGCAATACTTATCGAAGTTGAAAAACGCGTTCATCTTTCTCTTGCTGAAAAAAACGACACGCGGAACTTCGTAAAAAACGCTCGGGCATACACTCTCATCACGGTACCGATTCTTTACTTGGGAATATTTGTTTTTGCATTGTTCGATCTTTTTGTGATGGTGTATCAATATACCTGTTTCCGCGTATACAAAATTCCAATCGTTCAAAGAAGCGAAAACTTCCGTTTCAACAAAAAAGAACTTGCCGAATTGAATCTTATTCAGACAATAAATTATCTCGGTATTTCTTACACCGGCGGTGTAATCGCTCTTGCCAGAAAAGTTTTTGCCGAAACGGAGCGGTATTGGTGCCCGATCAAACATGCAAAAAAGATGTTGGGGTACCACGACCTGTACGACGAATTCGCCGAATACGGAAACGCGGAAGAATTTTTCAAAAAATACGCAGTGGCACGCAAAGAGAGAGAACACCCCACCTCCGAATAAATATGTTTCGCCCCGTAGTACGTCGGGGCGTTTTTTCATGTCACCTTCATGGAAAAAATGCTATAGTTATTTTATTAAAAGATTAAAAAAATATTTTATGAAAGGATACGTTCTAAATTTAGAGAAAGAGACGATTGAAAACAATGATTTTCGCCGCGTCCTCTATACGGCAAAAAATTGCCAACTGGTGCTCATGAGCCTTAAACCGGGAGAGGAGATTGGCATGGAGATACACGAGCTCGACCAATTTCTTCGTTTTGAAAAAGGAAGCGGAAAAGCGATTTTGGACGGAGTTGAACATCAGATCTACGACGGCTTTGCGGTCGTCGTCCCCGCGGGAACGAACCACAACTTCATAAACACTTCGGAAACCGAAGATCTCAAGCTCTACACCCTCTATTCCCCGCCCGAACATAAAGACGGCGTCCTCCGCCACACCAAAGAAGATGCCGAAGCCGGTGAAGAGCATTTCGACGGAAAAACAACCGAGTAACCGAGCAACAGCAATCAAATACTTCGTCGTCCAATAACGGCACCGACGGTGGGGCCCAAAAACGCCGACGTACGGCGAACGTAAAACGGAATGCTTCGCATGCTATGACGGTGTGGTCACAAGTCACTAAGTATATTTTTTCTCCGCCATCTGGCGGATCAAAATCTACTAAGTGCTTGCCGACCCCGGCTCGCAGTCGCCACGCGACATTGCTCCGCCCTCACAAAGCTAAAAGACTGGAGCAGTCCAGTCTTTTTTAACGCTTTGTGACCCTACAGGGAATCGAACCCTGGTTTTATCCGTGAGAGGGATATGTCCTAGCCGCTAGACGATAGGGCCCCGAATTAGTCGAAAGTTAAAAGTCGAAAGTCTGTAAAGTCATTACTATTTTATGACTTTTGACTTTATAGACCTTATGGACTTTTTAGACTCACTAAGAATATAGCATATTCTGAAAAAAAATCAAAAATATTACCGGTTCTGCCATTCCTCGCCTTGCCTGACGAGAAGCTCCGCCGCCCGCTCTGGTTCCGCCATGATTTCTTCCACCGCCTGTTCCATGCGAATTTTGTTCGATCCCGAACCTTGCGATCCTTTTATTAAAATTACATCCCCGTCGCCGATAAGTTTCTCAAGGTACTTTCCCGCTTCTTTGGAGGAATCAAACTGATAAATGTTATCCTCACTCATGCCATTATCAAGCGCACCTCCGGCAATAGCTCTCGCACGGACGCCGACGGTCACCAGAATATTGCACACATCCTTCGCGAACGCTCCAATCTTTTTATGTTCATCGGTCGAATATTTTCCGAGTTCGAGCATGTCACCCAGAACGGCGAATTTTCTTCCGTAGGTCGAAACCTCTTTCAATGTTTCCAGAGCGGAACGCATCGCCACGGGAGAGGCGTTATAGGAATCATCTATAATAAGGGCGCCTTTAAGACCTTTTAAGAGTCGCATCCGACCGGGCGGCGGCACAATCTCGGACAACCCCTCCGAAATTTTCACCAAATTTATCCCTGCGGATAGGCTTGCGGCGGTTGTTGCCATCGCGGCATAGCCGATTGTTTTCCCAAGCGAACCGAATATTCGCGCGGGAAGGCTCGTTTCTCCGACGTCCAGCCGTAAGAGAATTCCGGCCGGGAATTTTCGTTCAATATCGTCTTCGCCGTAAAGTACTGAAAGATGAGAACCGGAAACATCCGCCTTTTCATCAAATCCGTATGTTTTTGTTTTTCCGTTCCATTTTTCTTTCAGAGAGAGAACCTTTTCATCATCGGCGTTGAGTACCAGCACACCGTCTTTTTTGAGCGCCGAAACCATCAAACTTTTTTCCGCGATGATAGCCTCGGGCGACGAAAAATGTTCGACATGAACGGGAACATCGGCAAAACGGGTCACAACGAGAATATCCGGTTTTATCCAACTCGCCGCACTTTTCATATCTCCCGGACGATCAACGCCAATCTCCAAAATGAGCCATTCGGGATATTTTTCTGTGCGGACCAAAAGCATAAGTCCGCCAAAAATATTTTCAAGCCAAATAAGCGGGTTGTTCCATCCGTTTTTGCAACCGAGCACGGTGAGCGGAATCCCGATATCGGAATTAAAACTCTTCTCGCTTTTCCGCACAAAAAATTCGCGGGAGAACACGGAATAAATGGCGTCCTTGGTAGAGGTTTTCCCCACCGACCCGATCACCGCGACTATCTTTGGTTTATATTTCCGAAACACCGCCCGAGCTTCCGCGCGGAGGATGGAAGTTATTATCTTTTTTGCAATATTTTTCATTTTTATTATTCAGACCACAGGTTATTTATGTATAAAGAAATATCCGACATTGTGTTTCATCATTAACACCATATTTTCCTTGGTGGACAATTATCATTTATTTGTTACTTCTTGCTTCAAGAATACCATATTTTGGCAAATTTTTGAATTCGAGAATACTTCGACACTCTCAAACGTTCCGGACGGAGTTGCAAACCCCGTCCGGCGCCAGACAACCTCCACCCGACGACAATCTTATGTTCGTCGTCGTGAAGCTAAAACCTAACAGCTAACACCTAAAAGCTCGTCTATCGGTCCGGCGGAACCTCATAATACGACAGCAAAAACTTTGTCAGCCCCATGAAGGGCTCGGTCAGGGTGTGTGAAGCGTATTGCTCGCCTCTGGGGTTCACGACATACAAGAAAACGAGGAATTTCGGATCGTAGGCGGGGAAATATCCGAAGAAGGAATGCAGATACTGGTCTGCCGAGTACTTTCCATTAATCGAGATCTGCGCGGTTCCCGTTTTTGCCGCAATGCTATAATTCGGCATTTTCACCGATCCGGAGAGAAGCGCTTTATCCACGACTTCAACAAGCATTCGCGTTATTTCTTCCGAGGTCGACGGCTTGAGCACGCGTATACCTTCAGAAACGACGAATGGTTTGGAAATTCCCGCAGGAAAAATCGTTTTTGAGCGAAGATGCGGATCGATGAGCATCCCCCCGTTTCCGAGAGTACAAAGCGCGCGAGTGATCTCTATCGGCGTTACCGAAATTCCCTGCCCGAATGATGCCGTTGCATACTCCACAGTGCGGTTTCTTCCCTCCTCCAGATTTTGCAAATCGCCCGCTATCTCCGATGGAAGATCGATCTTGGACATATCGCCCAAACCGTACGCCGTGAGATATTTTTCAAGACTCGGCTTCCCCATCTGCTTCATGACAAAAACCATTCCCGTATTGAGTGACTGGTTCAAAACCTCTTGCATCGGGATTCCGTTTCCCCTTCCCCGCAAATCGTAATTGTATACTTTAAATCCATCAGCCGTGATGTATCCGAGATTGTCGTTATACGTCATTTTCGCCGTTACTTTCCCCGTATCCAACCCGGCCGCCATCACAAGCGGTTTGACGACCGATCCCATTTCATAGCGTCCGCCCACGAGCGGGTTGTTGAATACGGACAGGTTCGTCTCTTTTGTCGTATCGTTCGGATCGAATGTCGGAACTGACTCCATTGCATATATCTCTCCCGTTTTCGGGTTGATGATAATTCCGCCAACTCCGGCACTCTTGTATTTTGTTTTTATCTCGACGAGCCGTTTCTCCAATTCAGACTGTACCGTCGGTTCGATCGTTAATGCAATATCACCCTTCGCTTTTTCCGCAGGGTCAATCACCGGAGCGATGGAAGAAAAAACTTCCGCAAAAAAATTCCGCTGAATCCTTCCTGTGTTCTTGCTTAATATCTTGTCATAATAACTTTCAATGCCGTATCTTCCCGAAAGGGTGAGTCCGTCTTCCTCATACCCGACAAAACCGAGGACATGCGCCGCGAGACTTCCTCCCGGATATTTCCTCCAATGTTCGGCGGAGACAAACACTCCGGGAATACGCATCGACTGTATTTTATCGGCAACATCCGACGAAAGGCGATGTGCGATAATTTCGGAAGCATCATTTTTCTTCGACGCTTTTTCCATAAAATTCTTTTTGTCGAGCAAAATTACCGTGGAAAGTTTTTTGTAGGCGCCGTTCGCGTCCTTGATCATTTTCGGGTTCAACTCCAAAAGATAACCGGAACTCACGGTTGCGGCAGACACCAAATCACCGTTCTTTGCGGTGAAATAGACGGTATTCCGATCGAAGAGGTCGATTGCGATTTTGTATTGCCCCTCGGCCTGATCGCGATACTGATCACCCCTGATTATTTGCAGCACATACAGCTTGCAAATGAGGCCGCCGGCGGCAAGGATAATGATAAAATAGAGAAACCAAATCCTTCTGTGCCCGTATGATGTATCCGCCATAAGTGTTCTAATCGCGCATCGTTAAGACCGGAGTACGGGACACATAGCCGACAGTCGAGATCTCTTGATAACCCATTTCTTTAGCCAGATTAATGTCCATCGCTTTCCCGAGTGCCGTCATTCGAGCTTCCAATTCGGCAACACGGGACGCCGTACTGCGAATTTCAGTTTCGTCCGTTTTTCTTTCAACGATATGTACGATGGTCGACTGAATGATATACAAATAAAATACGATCGTAAGTGCGATAAACCCCGAAAGAACCCAAAAGAGCTTTCGTTCGAAATCGTACAACGACATTGATTTGATCTGTATATTTTCTTGCATATTATTTATTGATCAAAATTGATATTAACTTGCAAAATTTATAAATGTCTTCTTCCGTAAACACATATTCAATACTCATCCCAGAATTTCTAATACCTAATTCCTAATTTCTAATAAAAACCCTAATGCCTAATAATCAATATTTAAACATTCGACATTTTATTAGAAATTAGGAATTAGTAATTAGAAATTAAATATTCCCATTATTTCACTTTCTTGATGATCCTAAGTTTGGCACTCCTCGATCTCTTATTCCTTCTCATTTCCTCATCAGACGGACAAATCGGCTTTTTCGTAATTAACACCCCTTCGCCTTCTTTCGCTTTTTCCCTAAAATACTTTTTTACTTTTCGATCTTCCATGCTATGGAAAGAAATAACGGCAATTCTTCCTCCTGAAGATAAGACTTCCCACGCGGAGCAAAGCGCCTCATCCAAAGCTCGAATCTCGTCATTAACCGTCATGCGAATTGCCTGAAATGTTTTGGTGGCGAAATGCGTTTTTCTTCCGTTTCGATACCAGCCGGGCACCGCCCCCGCTATCACATCAACCAACTCCTTCGTCGTCCTTATTTCCTGCATTTTTCTCGTATCGACAATTCTTTTGGCAATCCTTTTGGCAAAACGCTCCTCACCGTATCCCGACAATATCGCCGCTATATTTTCTTCGTCCCACGTGTTCACAATGTCGCTTGCGGTAAATGAAACTTTTGCGCTGTCGGTGGGAAAGGTCATGAGCAACGGCTCGTCCTTTTGGAAAGAAAATCCGCGTCCCGACGATTCCAACTCGTGTGTGGAAAGACCGAGATCGAACAATACCTTATCAGCCTTTTCTATACCGAGCCCGGCGAGTATCGTTTTCACATTCCGGAAATTATCGGCAACCAAATGAACTTTGACCGGAAAACTTTTCAACTTTTCTCCCGCCCGTACAACCGCGCTCGGATCGGCATCTATTCCCACAACAACACCCGATGTTCCAAGAATCGGCGCAACAGCTGCGCTGTGCCCTCCTCCGTTCACCGTCATATCGACAAACGTCTCCCCTGCTTTAAGGTCAAGACCTTCAATAACTTCATGTAAAAGAACACTAATATGGACGGTATCATTCCGAACCTGCTGTTCATTGTTTTCTTTCGTGTCGTTAATCACAGTCATCTTGCTTATTTAATTTCTAATACCTAATTTCTAATTTCTAAACCGCCATCGTCATTAGGAATTAGAAATTAGATATTAGAAATTTATTTTAAAATACTCCTATTTCTCCCAACTTCTGAGCCAGCACATCCGCTTGGTCGACGATCTTTCTCTTATACTCGATCCATCGTTCTTCATTCCATATTTCAGCTCTGCTGTGCACCCCCGTAATAACCACTTTTGTTCCGAGCTCCGCAAAATCTTTCAGAAAATCAGGTACCAGAATGCGCCCGAGAGAATCTACGTCCGCCTCAACCGCACCCGCAAGCATGTATCGGTTAAAGTTGCGGATATCAGACTGTCCTGTCGAAGCGTCCGAAAGTTTTTCCGCGATCTTCTCCCACTGCTTCGTCGAATACAGAAAAAGACACTTGTCTAAACCACGCGTTAAAACCACCTTCTTGCCTACTTCCTGGCGAAATTTCGCCGGCAGCGAAAGTCTTTTTTTGGGATCTAATGTGTGAGTGTATTCTCCAAGTAACATATGTTTAGGTTTTAGGGTTTAGCTGTTAGTCCGCCGGCTGGCGGATTAGCTTTCCGACAAAAAGTTGTCGTTAAACTAATCCCTAAAACCTAACAGCTAAAACCTCGTTACACCCTAACTTTCAGTGCCAATACCAAAAAGTAGTATGATGGATATGATTTTCCACTTCTTACCACTTGATTATACTTTATACCACTTTGTAACAAAATGCAACCCCAAGGACCCACTACATTCCCTAAAAATAACACCAAAAATAAAGGACATTTTGGCGCAGTAAAGATGAAAAAAGTTATCCACAGACTGATGAAGTATAAAGGGGTAAGTATATGGAGAAGGGACGACAGACGACCGATGTAGCTCGTTTGGGTAACGAGCGGAATCAAGGGCAGTCCTTAAGGAGGAATGGAGCGAAGCGGAATGACGGGGAAAGAACTGCCCTTGGTGTAGCGGCCGCAAAAACTTGACAAAGTATTTAGTTTGTGTACAATAAACAGCAGTTTAAATGTTCAACAAATGAGGTAACAAAAATGAAAAGGTGCGCAAAGTGTGGACATGAAGTCAAAAATAACGACAATATCTGTTCGCAGTGCGGCGAAGTACTCCGCAAAAAATGCCCGATCTGCAAACAGATGGAACCGATGAAATTTATCAACGCCGAAATATGTAAAAAAACAGCGGAAGAAACAAAAGAAGAATATTTCCATAAAAACGGAAATAATAATACAGTCTGCATAATGATTATTGCCGCTATCCTCATGGTTTTTAGTTTGAGTTTCTCATTTCTTTATTGGATCGGATTAATCATTGGTGTTTTTGGGGGGTTTTACGGAATGAACTATGGGATGAAGTTAGAATTATCCTTCATAAAAAATAATCCGGAGATCGGAATACTTCTTATAGAAGAATAAAGTATAGAACCATCACAAAAAGGGGCACTCGTGCCCCTTTTTTTTATTTTTCAGTTTTTTGTCGTGACTTTATGGACCTTATGGACTTTTGACTTTACAGACTTCGTTTACTCCCCCACGCACTTCTTATATTCCCCGATCTGCCAATTGTAATTTCCCACCATGACGCGGATCTTCTCGGCGAGTGTGTTCATTTTCCCCACCAGCGCATTGTATTCCGGAACGAGATCATTGTATGACCGGTAATCTCCGCTCGCTTTATACGCGTCCATTCGCGCGACCATATCATTCGCCTCGATCATGTATGTCGAGAACGCCGCTTCGTCGGAGTCGATCTGATCCTTCACCGCTTTTTCCGGCAATGGACACGAAGACGCCGGTCGCCCAAACTCCTGCACCGCCATCCAGACCTTCCTCCCCCCGAAATTTCCTTCGATCGCGGAAATTCCGATCTCCTCGAAGTGTTCTTTCAATATGTTCGCCCGATGTCCGGGGCTTGCCATCCACGCGTCGACGAGATCTTTCGCATCCGTAAAATTTCCATACGCCAAATTTTCACCCATCAGGATATATTCATACCCAGCGTCTTTTACGAGATCCGAACCGTCTTTTCCCGAAGGCGAAACATGCTCGAAGTATTGTCGCGCAAGCATGTCATTCACCTTCACCAGAGCCGCCGAATCAAGCTTTGAATTTCCCGTCAAAGGATGAAGCCCATTTTGCTCGCGGTAATAATTCGTCCACGTTAAAATCTCATCTTCTTTAACGACTCCATTCAAAGATGGAACATCCGGAACATGGACAAGAGGAGTGGGTGCTGGAGAAACAGCGGGTGCAGAAACCCGGGGAGTAACACTTACTGCGGGAATCGCAGCCTTCGATGTTGATCTGACGGGACTAACGAAGGGTTTCTTTTCAGGAGTATTTGCAGACAAAGGCTTGCTCTCTGCTATCTTTGACGGGGATAGTTTTTCATCTGATAAAGATGATGTCGCGACGATGTTTGTCTTCGTTTCCAAAACCGTCGTAGTCTCGACAGAAGGAAAAGCGGAATTCATCTCGACGAATTTTCTGCCTTCAAGAAAAAGATACGCCGTACATGCGCACAAAATAACAATAAAAAAAGTGGGGAGAGCCTTTCGCATTTCTTTTAATTTTTAATTTTCAATTTACGAATTTTCAATCAATTTTCAATATTTTAATTTACAATTTTCAAACACGAATAAAATTACCGCATTTGAATATTGTGTTTTGAAAATTTATTGAAAATTAAAAATTGTAAATTGAAAATTTAATCGGGCGCTATCCCACCTTCAACAATTCCACTTCAAAAATGAGTGTCGCATTAGGTGGTATTTTCCCTCCCGCGCCCGCCGCCCCGTATCCGAGTTCCGGAGGAATGACAAGCTTTCTTTTTCCTCCGACTTTCATTCCCAGAACGCCTTCATCCCAACCTTTAATAACCTGCCCCAAGCCGAGAACGAATGAGAAAGGAGACTCGCCCGTATTCTCGTCGAATTTCGTCCCGTCAGCAAGCGTTCCGACATAATGTACCCATACTCTCTTGCCGTTTATTGCGAGCATTCCCGTTCCGAGAACTTCGTCGGTAATGACCAGCCCATCCGTCCTCGGTGTCGATGCGCCTTGCTCTGCGGAAGCGCCAGGGGAAGACTGTGATGTTTTCGCCGTTTCCGGCGGCAGAGCGGTACTCTGCGAAAAATAATATGCCACCCCGATAAATAAGATAATGACCAGAAGCGGTCCAATAAGATCGTTTTTCATACGATCATTTTACCAAATAATTACAAAAAATAAAAGAATTTTCGAAAAAAATCGGGGCTGTCAAAACTGACAACCCCGAGCGTATATTTTGTTACTCACATTTCCGTTCTTTTGCGACTTTGTCTTGCAGTAAGAACATTTCTTTCGCAAGAGCGGAAATTTTTGTGTCGTTATATCCCGCAATATCGGTGTGTATCTTGTCGTGCATTATCTCTGTCCACTTTTCCGGAAGCGCTTTCGCACCAAGAACCATACCCACAATCGAACCGACGGTCGCGCCGTTGCAATCAGCGTCAAAACAAATACCAACCGCCCGCGTTATGGATTTTTCAAAATCGCCTTCGCCGTATAAAAGTCCGATTGCGACAATTTGCGCATTACTGATAACATGACACCAGTGATGAATGTCGGTTTCATCCCATAAGGAATGAATATACCGTAACATATCTTCATACGTATCACCCGCTTCGTAACGTTTCAATATTTCGGCGATTGACGCGAAGAACCTGCTTTTTTCCGGAATTTGATCGAGGCCGATATTTATCAATCGACACATGTCGGTTTCTCCGATCGCGGCGGAGAGCATGGCTGCGACCCACATCGCCCCATAGATCCCGTTTTTCACATGAGAAACCCTCGCATCGCGCCACGCCAGTTCCGACGCCAGTTCGGGGTCGCCGAGAGTAACATAACCGAAGAAGTCCGAACGGATCTGTGCGCCGATCCATTCACGGTATGGATTTCGCACCACTGCGGAAACGGGAGGTTCGATGCCATTCATAAGATTTCGATACGCAACGCGTTCCGCGGTACAAGTCGCCAAAGCGGAAACATGCTGCAATAAGAAGTCGGCGACATTTTCCGATATGAAATGTATCCCGTACTGTTTCATCATCGCCATTTCCATAACGGTGTAGTTCGTATCATCATCTCCGATATACGTTTTAATGCCACGATAGCCCCAAGGACTTTCGGATTGCCAGCGATTGAGCCCGGCGCCTATTTCTTTAGAGAGCCCCGGTAAGCGCCAAACATAATCGTCCAACTCCTCCAAACCGAAATCTTCCAAAAACTTTTCTAATCGCGGACGGAGTGTCCCTTCGAGCGGCTTACCAAGCAAACACCCGGCGCATCGGCCAAGCCACGCGCCATGAATATGATCCAAGCGCTGCGCCTTCGAATGTCTCTTCCTCGACGTAACCGGCGGTGTTTTTAATTTTCTGCGTGCAGCGCGTATGCCTTCCAAATCGGACGGCTCGACAAATCGATACTCGGACCGCATGGGAAGCGACTGCGCCTTGTCCAACAATTCGTTCACTGCCGACTGATACCAATCGACCGTTTCGTCTGTTTCGTCTGACAACAGCCGAGTGAATTCAGGTTCAACCGAACTGATGTCTCGTCCCTCATCAATGAGTTGTTCAAGCTCCACACGGACCCATTCTTTCCGCCACCACAACCATAAATGTTTCATACTGTACTCCTTTTTTTCAAAGTTCTGTGATGGATTTATAATACTATATTATGGTATAAATGTCAAACAACCACACCGCCACCCAAGCATTCTTCCTCGTCATACACCACAACCGATTGTCCGGACGCGACCGGCTCCTGCTTTTCAAAAAATTCGATTGCGACGGAATCGCCCGATACCTTTACTTTGCACGGAAAAAGTTCCGCGCGGTACCGCGTGCGGGCCGAAAAAATTTTACCGGAGGCGGGAGCTTCTCCTAGAACCCAATTGACGTTCTCAATGCAAACTGTTTGTGTCCCTTTTTCTTTCAGACTTCCCCGTTCTTTGTTCGCCACAGTTAGCGTGTTCGCGATCATATCCTTCGCAACAATATAGTACGGCGCATCAATCGTTCCTTTTTTTGTGATTGTGAATCCGTGGCGCGAACCGAGCGTGTGGAATATCGCCCCCTCATGCCAGCCGATAACTTCGCCCGTTTCGTTCAAAACGTCCCCTCGTTTTTTCCCCTCGTAATGTTCCAAAAATTCCGCCATATCGAGCTTCCCCAAAAAACAAACTCCCTGAGAATCTTTCTTCTCGGCGGTGGGCAATCCGAACTTTTTCGCCAACCGCCTCACCTCCGGTTTTTCCAAATGTCCAACAGGAAATAAAATATGTTTAAGCTGTTCCTGCGTCAGCGTCCAAAGAAAATACGACTGATCTTTATTCTTATCAACCCCCGCAAATAATCCGTATTTTTCTATTTTTCTATTTTTATATTTTTCTATTCGGGAATAGTGTCCCGTGGCAACGTACTCCGCTCCATTCTCGATCGCATACTTCAAAAACCCTCCGAACTTCACATTCTTATTGCACATCACATCCGGGTTCGGCGTCCTCCCTTTCCGGTATTCATCGATCATATAATCCGCAACATCCTCTTTGTATTCTTTCTCCAAATCCAAGGTGATAAACGGTATCGAAAGATGCGCCGCAACCCTCATGGCGTCCAGCCGGTCTTCCTTCCATGTGCATGGTAAAAAATCCGGGTGCCATGTTTTAATGAAAACGCCCGTTACATCATATCCGTCTTTCTTGAGCAGCGCCGCCGAAACAGAACTGTCCACCCCGCCCGAAAGCCCGACAAATACCTTACCCTTCTTTGCGTTCATGTCGGCATTGTACAACACTTGACAAGTAATATCAAGAGTGATAGCTTGAACTACAGATGAGGAACCTCGGAGGAATACGTGTTAAAAAGGAGGAAAAACATGAACCAGATTATTGACTTCGTTTCAGCCCCCGAACATGTTGCGTTCGATGTCAAAGAAAAACTTCTTTCTCACCGAAAGGAACAAGAAAAAGAATGTCTTTTTATTGACCATGAAAAAGAATTGGAATTGGCGGAACAAGAAAAAGATATTTATTTCAACCACGGCCGACACACCCTTGATATCATCAAGCAGTTTCATTTGGATGAGATTGAATTTATCACACCCCCACACAATCTGCCGATGAATTAAACGGCCGGTCGCCGAGTTCATAGCACAACAATACTTCCGACATGTTTATCTAACAGTCCACGGACATTAGATGTTTATATAACTCAAACGTAGCGCGCGCATCACTCAAAGCTGTGTGCGCGTTTTTATTTTGTATGCCGAAATATTCGCAGAGGGCGCGGAGGGAGAATTTTTGGACTTCGGGGTTGTGATAGAGGATCGCGAACGCAAGCGAGATCGTGTCGATCTTATGATAATGCATCAGATTTTTTACGCCGGTCCGTTTGAACGCTTTTTCAACGAAAGCGAGATCGAAAGAAACGTTATGCGCCACAAACGAAGCCCCGCGCACCTTTTCCGAAAATTGTTCCATCGCAACTTCAAGCGGGACCGCATCCGCCCAGCGTTCCGCAGTAAAACCGTTTATCATGAGCGACTCAGGATCGGCATCCTCCAAATGTTCGGGCAATATCCTATATTCGAATTCCTCTACAAATTCAAGCCGCGATCCTTTCCCCTCCATTGGCACCTGCCGCGCCAAAACGCATCCAAGCTCAATAATCTCATGCCGATTCGGGTCAAGCCCCGTCGTTTCCACATCGATAAATGCCAAGTTGTGTGATTTCATATGCGAGGTTTTAGCTTTAGGTTTTAGGTTTTAGGTTTTAGTTAACGACGAAAACTTTTTACGAATATTACTACCGCACCTCCAAAAATACTTTTGGTTCCGTATCAATAATAGCCTTTTTTATGAATGGAAAGATACCGCCTTTCTGTATTTGTTCCGCAAGCTCCGTCAATTCTCCATCAAACGGATACGCATAGGCGTCGCACTCATACTTTCCCATTTTTACACGGCAAAGAAGTTCTGGCAGTTCTTCGAGAGCGTAATACGCCATTTTTTTAAGAGCATCGTCGTTAAAATTACGCTTTTCTTTTTCAATGTGATGATGAACGATCCCTGTGATCTTTTTGTGAAAATCCCGATCATTATCAAAAAACGAATACAAATATTTTACTTTTTTCAAATATTTTTCGTCTTGCAGTTCCGACCATTTTACATATGCGACTTTTTTTAACAAATCTTCCGGAAGCATTTTTCTAACAACTTCTCTTGTCGCATTCAATATCTCTTCGCCGAGCGCAAGAGCCATCTCAAGAGACTTTTCCGGCGATTTTCCGTTTCTGGATTCTATATTCAATGCATGAATGGAATCAGCCACATATACGATCACTCGATCTTTCGAGAACCGAAACGCCCAATTAACGAGATCCGCAATATTTTCTGGCGTAAACCACTTATTTCCGAGAGAAATACCTACACCTATGGTATATTTTCTTGCTTCAAGCTCTTCTTTTGTTCCTCCTCGGATCGAAATGAGTTCCATTTTTTTATTATGTTAATGCTATTTTACCAGTTTTTCGGCAATCTGATATATATCTCCGGCACCCATTATGACAACGGCGTGATAATAAGGGAACATGTTTCGCACTATTTTTTCAGTTTCTTTGAGTGATAAACCGACGGCGATATTCATGTTTTGAATTTTTGTAATTTCGGCGGCAAGGTCGTTCACGCTCACATTTTTTGCCGCTTCGTTCCGTCCGGCGACTTCATAAATTTCAGAGAGAACAACATCGCCAGCAAAGGAAAGCGCTTCGGCGAATTCCTTTAAAAGTTTCAGCGTCCGATCTTTCTGGTGAGGCTGAAAAACGAACAATATTTTTTTACCCGAATACAATTCCTTCGCCGCGCGTATGGTTGCAACGACGCCGGCAGGATGATGAGCATAATCGGAAATAATCGTTGTCTTCCCCGCCTTGCCGACTTTTTCAAACCTTCGCCATGTACCCGAAAATTTCGATAAAGCTTTCCGCGCGCTTTTCGAATCCGCGCCAAGCGTCAAGGCGGCCGCAAGAGCTTCGATTGCATTCATCACATTAAAAATTCCGGGGACGCCAATACTGAATTCTCCCAAATCAGCCTTTTTCCAGAACACGCGAAAAACCTGTTTTCCTTTTTCATATCGAATATCCGTCGCAAAAAGATCGACGTTCTTTTTTCGGAGAGAGCAGGAAATTTTCTTCGCCTTTCTTGTCCCGCGAAGCTTCAGTGAAATGGGGGTTCTTTTTATAACTTCAACAACATTTTTATCGTCCGCATTGTAAACCAAAAATCCGTCTTTCGGTAATTTTGAAATATATTCCGAAAACGCGTTTTTTATATCGTCGAGATCTTTGAAATAATCCAGATGTTCCGCTTCGATATTCGTCAGCACGACCGCCTTCGGGTTAAGCTTAAGAAAATGCCGCCGATATTCGCAAGCCTCCGCAATAAATAAGGACGAAGGTAACTTGGAGGCGAAGCCTCCAACTTGGAGGCTTCGCCTCCAAGTTACCTTCGACGGGCGTAAATTCGCATCCCAGCCGGGGACTTTGCCGCCGAGGATGACCATCGGGTCCATTTTTGCTGCCTCCAAAATTTTTCCGAGCATCGCGGTCGTTGTCGTTTTTCCGTTCGTTCCGGAAACGCCGATGCTATACTTCCCTTTCATTATTTCACCAAGCGCTTCGACGTACTCGAACATCGGGATCCCTCGATTTCGCGCGAGAGCAAGCTCCGGATTGTCTGCCAGGATGGCGGAAGAATACACCACAGCTTCAGCATCCGGCGGCAGATTTTTCTCGTCATGCTTAACGAACACCTTGATGCCTCGCTCGCGCAGTTCTTTCGCCCCGTCGAAGCCGGCACGATCCGAACCGGAAATTTTTGCTCCGCGCGACACAAAAAAACGAGCAACGGCCGAAACGCCTATCCCGCCGAGTCCGACAAAATGAATTTTTTTGACGTTCAAGAATTCCATAATTCTTTTATGATAGTCCTTTTTGGGCTATTGTTCAATAAAACGTGAGGACGCTTAACAAACACCGCTGTTTGTTGTTATAATAAGCATATGGAAAAAATAACCCATTCGGAGGAAAACCCGAAATTTCTTAAAATGTACGAGGTCCCCGGTTACGAATCGATAACCGAGCACTCCTTTGAACGCTACCAAAAAGACAAAGAAAATTTCCCGAAAGACATAGAAAGGGTCCCTTTCTCCTTTTCAGAGTATATAGACGATTCTATCAAAACTTCACCATCAAACAGAATAGAGTATGGAGAACAAGAGTTGCTCACCCTCGAAAAAATAAAAGATCTTCATGTAGATGAAATTCCTGATTTCGTGCGGAAGGGTTTAGTAAGCAATGATCCCGCCGAACAAAGGATGAGTGTCATTGCTATCTCGTTCGCCCGTTCGGAAATGCGGGCCGAACTTCTTCGCGAAGCGTTTCTCATCGAAGATGCGGACATCAAGCGCGCATGCGTAAAATCCATCGCCAATATTCCGGAAAAAGAAAGAAAGGCCTTTATAGAGATTGGCCTTAGTTCGGATGATGAGGAAATCCAAAAAACGGCCGTTCGGATGATCCAGTTCGCAGAAAAAGGTCTGCGGCTCAAACTCATAAAGATCGGCCTTAATTCCGAAGACCCCGTCCTAAAAAAAGAGTACGCAAAAATAATCCATTCGGTTCCCGAAGAAAAGGACCGAAAGCAGCTCCTTGACCTTGCAAAACAAAAACTCGGAAATGCTTTGGTGGAACCGCCTCTATATGATCGATCGAATATTTCCGAAGACCATTTTTCGAGAGAAGAATTCGGTAAAACGGGTTCCGGAACAACGCTCGTCGGAGGGGAGCTAAAAGACAAGGCGATCTTTCGGCACATGGCGCCGGATGCTTTTCTTACCTGGCAAGAAGCGTTCGAAGATCATCGAATGTGGAAGCGCGCCGGCTTTGATTATGTTCCGATCGAGCCAATCCTTTCGTTCCATTACAACAAGAACGGACTTGTCGACGTTTCAAGCGGCGTTCTCGATATATCGTTCGGTGAATGGAAAGGCATGTCCGGAGATTTTTCACAAAAACTTGCGGAAGAAAAAAATGAAATAAAAAAAGTCCTATCCGATGAGGGAATAGTCCACGGACACTCGCACAATGATAATTTCTGCCTTCGCTTTTTTCGCAAAGGAAACGGCGATATCGACTACCGAAAGAAACCGCGTATCTACCTTATCGATTTTGACCGTTCGATGAAGCAGTAAAAGAAAAGCCGCCCAAAAGGCGGCCCAGGCACTATCACTGAACAAATTGAACATCTCGCTTCCAGTTTTCCGCAATCTTTGTTTTTTACTCAATCGCAAACCTTTCACCGTATCTCGAGACGTCTCAAGGTTTGCTCAATCGTAAAAAACAAATCTTACGAAAATCTGAAACCGATCTTGTCCAATTTGCTCCGTGACAGTGCCTTAATTGTTCGAACTAAAACTTATCTCCAAGCGACGGGTCCGGCGGTACGGATCGGTCGAACGTCAGCACGATGCCGATAAAAACAGGCAACAAAAGAAAAAAAAGAATGGTAAGGACGAGCGGTATCGCGACCTTTACGCTAATTTGATGATATGACGAGATAGCGAACAAAAGCATCATAAAACCGATGAACGCAACACAACTATTATCCTGGATCTTTACAAGCTTGTGGCGAGTCGTCTTACTAAGCTCCATGGAGCCCCCCCCTTTTTTTATCAATCAGGTTTTTCGCCGCTATTTTTTCGTCCATCTTCGACGACCGAGTGATCAGCGACAAAATTTATCACGATAACAACAATAACACCGAAGACGCACGAGATGAACAACTCACTAAAACTCTCGATTTGGGTTAGAAGCGATACAAGCGCAACTGACAATGCGACACAAAAAGCAGCTGAGTTCAAGATCTTTTTTAGCCCTTCCGGTACTTTTATGACAATTTTCTTCATTTCAATTCCCTCCTTAAGGAAATTATAAAGCAATGCGTATCTGCCTATGATACTAAAACAAATATATTTATTTGTCAATGAACTTTTGGGATAGAAAAATAGGAAGATAAAAATGAAGGATTGCTTCCGTCGTCGTTAATCTTTCTATTTTCTATTTTTTTATTTTCTATTTTTTTATTCGTCATCTCATATATTTATACTTATTCACCTTGTGTTCATCAAACGTTTTGGCGTAATGCATCGTCCCGTCCCTTTCGGACAAATAATACAAATAGTCCGTTTTTACGGGTTCGAGAGCGGCCACAATCGAGTCGAGGCCCGGGCTGCAAATCGGTCCCGGTGGCAGTCCTTTGTATTCGTAGGTATTATATTTGGAATCAATATCAAGATCCGCCTGCGTCAGCTCGTAGGTCGTTTTTCCGTTCACATAGCTGAACGTCGCATCAACCTGAAGCGGCATACCAATCTGTATCCGTTTCCATAAAATGCCGGAAACAACCCGACGGCTTTCGGACGTTTTGGTTTCCCTCTCTATTATAGACGCCATCGTAAGAATTTCATGCCAGCTTTTTTTTGAAGCCGCTACTTTTCCCGCAATGTCTTTCGTCTTCGTCACAAAATCTTCCTTCATGGAAGCGATTACTTCTTCAGGCGTAACGTTCCCGAAAAAGAAGTAAGTATCGGGAAAAAGATACCCCTCTTCCTTAAAAGCCAGAGAAAGAAATTTATTCGAGTCAAATCCCGATATTTGCGTCTTAATCGCCGCCGCGATATCCATAACGTCGTACCCTTCCGGAATTAATATCTTCAAACGCGGAATATTATAATCTCCCGCCGTCAATCTCCCTGCAACACTCACCAGACAAAGCCGCGTATCAAAATAATATTTTCCCGCCACGACGTATTTGTCTTTTTCAAAATACCTCACATACTCGCGAAAAAGAAAACCCGACCCGACCACCCCGCGCGCTTCCAGTATCGAAGCCGCCCCGGGGAGTGTGGAACCCGCCGGAATATCCACATAAGCCCCGACCGGAAACCGAGCGGGTGGCATATACAAAGAGGAGAGAATGTAAATGACGGCAAAAATTACCAAAAGAAAACCAACGGCAAAAAACATCCGCAAAGAAGGAATAATAAAGCGTTTTTTTCCTCCGCCAACCGGCGGGATATTTTCGGTTTGTATATTCATTTATTTTCTCTACTAAAAAAGCCTTTGGTTACATTTCAAACGTTTCGGAACGGGGTACAACCCCGCTCCGGCAAAAGACTTACAAACCCTTCCGGCGTCGTTGGACGTCGTATTCGTATCCATTCGTATATTCGTGTACTCATTCGTATATTGGTATTTACACAGGAAGGTTCGCCGGCGGCTCAGCCTTATGTGATGACAGAGTAAGGAAGCCCGGTGTTTCTTCCATGCCGGCAGGGAAATGATAAATGGTCGCCAGTTCCTCCGTATTGAGCACAAACGGTTTTTTCTTGAACGGTTGATTAAAATATCCGCGCGCGCAATAGGCTTTGAACATCTTTGCTTTCTGATCGGGGATTTTATTCCACCAAATTCCCTGCCACGGATAATCCACCCCCGTCGGTTTTTGAGGTTTGAATCCATTCAGCGCTTCGGAATTATAATGCTTCATCATTCCGATAATTCCGGAAATATTGAGCGGCGTCCACGCACCTTCTTTTCCGAGATAGACAACGCGAATGCCGCAATCAAAACCGAATTTCGTCATCTCTCGTTCGATTGCCGCCACCGCTTCGCTTTCCGCCTTGCTCATTTTTTCCCCCTCGCCCTTTGCCTGCAATTTTTTCAGAAGATCTTTGGCTTCTCCTTTCCAGTCACGTTTTTCGAACCATGTATTCGGAACCCTGAATCTTTTTCCCGTTGCTTGTACCAATATCTGAAACCAAATTTGCTCGTTCCTGCTAATGGAACCCATGAATTCCACCGCCGGCGCAAACGGATCGGTACGCCCCCCGGCTTCTTCTTCTTTTTTAATTGCTTGATCGAGCTTGTAATCCACATACGTCCGTATCGGATACGGATCGGGCTTTGTCAGTTTGAATTCCGTCCCCCACATTTCCCACATCGGGTCAGTCGGCTTGTAATCAACCAAATCCGTATAATCTTCCGCCTCATACAGCTCAATACCCTGAAACTGCGAATACAACTGAGCTTCGATATAATTTTTGAATTTTGTTTCCGTGCGTATAAAAAAATGAATGTCACCGCCGATCGAAGCGATTTCGAGCGAAAAATACGATTTCAACTTCCCTTTCCATATCTTTTCATACCAATTTCCTTCCGACGGCTGATGAAGAGCCGAAAGTACGAGCTCCATGGAAAGCGGAGTTTTCATGATATTTTTCGGAAGCCGTATACCGATAAGCACCCACTTAAGCGAGGCAAGATGCTGCATCTGCACAAACCTCATCCACAAATTCCAAAAAACAGCGCCAAAAAGAATCGGCATCCAAAACGGCGCGAGCGAGAGCCCCGCGTTAAGGACGAAAAGCGTCGGTCCGAATATTGAAAAAAAATCGCCAACCATTACCTTTATAATACTACAAATTGTATCAAGTAAAAAGTCCGAGGAGTTCATAAAGTTTATTGTGTACTTTTGACAATAACAAACAAAAGGTGTATAATGCCACTCATGAGAAACAAACACCACCCCGCCGGTCCGGAACATTTGCGCTTTGCCGTTCTTGCGACGGATATTGCGATATTCACGATCCGCAACAAAGAACTTTTTGTACGACTTATTCCCGTCAACCGTCCGCCGTATTTCACGAACATCAAAGGACTCCCCGGAGGATTGATCGACCCGAAAGAAACGGCCGAAGAAGCCTCCGCGAGACACGCGAAGGATAAAGCGAATATCGATCCGAAAAAAATATATTTTGAACAACTCTCTACTTGGAGCGCGCTTGATCGAGACCCCCGTGGACGCGTGGTTGCCGTAGCATACATCGGACTGGTTCCGTGGGAGAAACTTTCACTTACCGAGCAGGCTGACACCGATTCCGTAAAGTGGGTGCCGATCGCAAACATGAAAAAGCTCGCGTATGACCACAACAAAATGCTGGACGCCGCCGTAAAACGGCTTCGTTCCCGAATCACTTACACGACGGTCGCCGCAAAAATTTTACCCGACGAGTTCACGCTTACCGAAATGGAAGAAGCCTACGAAAGTATTTTGCTTTCCGGTCTTGATAAACGGAATTTCCGCAAAAAAATATTAAAACTAAAGATCGTAACCGCGCTCAAAAGAAAAAAAACGGGAGGGGCGCATAGACCGGCGGAGTTGTACCGCTTCAGCTCGGATAAAGTGAAAGAGATAGAAGTTTTATGATCTATATCTTCGATATGTTTCGTTATTCAAAAATTTCCAATTTCTAATTCCTAATTTCTAACAAAATTCCCAATGTCTAAATCGACGTTTTGACATTATTTCATTAAACATTTTATTAGAAATTAGATATTAGATATTAGAAATTTTTTAAAAAATGCGGTACAAATCACCGCACCATACGATGAGTTAAATTGATGAAAATTTTTTTCGGTCCCCAAATTCCCCTTTATCTTAGGTGTATTTTTGGGAGTGTGAGCAGTTACTTTTAAATCGCTTGACTCCATATTTGTTATTGTATATAATACACTAAGATAGGAACAAAGGAGTGCTTAGATACTCAATGTTCCCAAGTATCCCTTGACAATACTAGATAATTGGTATATCCTTGCAAAATCATCTTTTGCGAAGATCCGCAAAAAGCGGAAAATAAATAGTGGACAAAACCGGAGGAGGAATTGTCATGAGAATTATACAGCACGGGTGTGTCGCGCTGTGGGAATCGAGAACCTTGTTCTGCCCCTCCTGCGGTTGTCGTATTATCCTGAACGAAAAAGACAAAAATAGGTTAAAATTAACCAAAGACCGGAGCACAAATACGTACTTATACGTTATCCCCTGCCCCGAATGCAAAAGCGAATTCACCGAAAAAACAATAGAAAAGATAAAATTATAGCCACCGGCCCGCCATCGCGCGGGTCTTTTTTTGTGTTTTTCCAGGATTTACAAACCGGTTCAAAAATGATTGAATGGAGAAAGGTTCGACAACGTCCACACTTGGATCGAGTCGTTTTTGAAACCTGAACGGGAGGAGCAAATGACCTTACCAGAAAAAACAACCGGGAAGAAAGAGGAAACCGGCAAAAAAAACCAACCACAGCAACCGGAACCGCAGCAGCCATTTTATTGCTATATAGTAAAAGGCAAATGGGACAGAAAATTCCGCGATAAAGACGGGAAGATTGTCGAGTAAACAAAAACCCGCAGAAATGCGGGTTTATTCTTTTTCAGAAATATATTCATATGACAATCGATTGTATTCATCAGTTGGATATTCACAGATTCCTTCTTCGTGCCATAACAAAAACTTTTCTATCCCGGCATCAAGCGCAAACCGACTGCACACCGTGCAATATGGTTGACCCGACTTTTTAATTTCGCCTTTTTCGTTTACTCTCGTAAAATACAATTTTGAACCCTTAATTTTTTGCGGATGCTTTTTTAACGCATCCAATATCGCTCGCCATTCAGCATGCATGCAGCACGTTTTATCATACTTTGGTTTTCCCGGACCAAAAGTCTTGTCGCACATTCGATTTTCTTCTTTATCAAGCGGTGGCGCATTATATCCTTCTCCTATTATTATTCCGTCTTTTACAATAACTGTCCCACATTTCGCTTTCAAACACGTCGCTCTTTCTGCGACTTTCCCTGCTTTATTCATCCAAAAGTTTGCTTCTGTTTCTATTTCCATTTTATTTAGCAAGTTCAATTTTAATTTCTTCCTTCATTTCTTCTAAAACTATTTACTTTTTTTAGTTATTCTAACCGTTCCGTTTTTTGTATCCACTTGCACAAGATCACCATTATGCAAAACTTGAGTCGCATTTTTTGTTCCAATGATGCACGGTTTTTTAAGTTCGCGACAGGTAATCGCGGCGTGAGAGAGAATTCCTCCTTCGTCGGTTATTACGGCTCGAGATTTTTGAATTTTCTCAATCATATCAGGAGAAGTTTTTCTTGCCACTAAAATATCTTCGCCAACAACACCTGTTATTATTTCATTTGTTGAATATCCTACTTGCCCACTAACAATACTGTCACCTTTTTCAGTTTTTAGGAGGGGGCTCTTATCCTTAAGATAAATTTTCAATATATCATTACTTTTTTCAAGACTCCACACAGAATCAACCCGTTTCCTGATTTCATCAAAATCAACCTGCTCGCCTTTAAATAACTTTGTAATTTCATCAACGGTCATCTCATCGAGAGTCTCAGATGTAATTTTTGTTCGAGCAGAAATCATCTCAGTAATTTTTTGATGAAAATCCCAACGCTCTTTATTATTTCTCCATTTTTCAATATAATTTTTATCCTTCAGTGATGTCTTTGGGTCTTCAAAAATAAGCTCCGCCTCCTCTTTTGCTAATCCATAATACGCAAAATGTTCGCTCATAAGGTCAAATATCCGACAATAATCATCCTCGATAGAAAAATCTTCACGATTAATAATAGAATTTATTTTTTCTTCCAAAGCATTGACTTTAAGAATGAATTCAAATTCAGAGCGAAAACGTTTCCTTTTTGCTTCAGTGATTTTACTCTGTTCTTCTTTAAGAACAAAATCTCCTACCCATCGAACAATAATCTGATGAAGATAAGTAATACCTATTTCTTTCAAGAAAATATCATTCCTGCGCAGAAAAATAAGACTTTCATTAAAAAGAGAAGATGTGAAAAGACGATCTTGAATCCACTCTTCTTGGTTATTATCTTTTTTTGGAATTAATGTCGTAATTGGACGGCTTTGTGTAACATAAAATTTTCCTTTTTCGTATGCCCATTCAATATCGCAAGGAAAGCCGTAAAGGTTTTCAACTTTTAAAATAAGATCTGAGAGTTCCAAAATTTGCAAATCACTCAATACTTGAGTTTTCTCTTTTATATTTATATCGATAATTCTACGAGGTTCTTTTTCAACAACATAACTATCTGGCGTCACGATACCAGAAACAACAGCGTCGCCAAGACCAAAAACGGCCTCAATTATTATTTGTTTTCTATCTTCTGTCACAGGATGAACAGAAAAAGCAATTCCTGCCATTTCACTTTTCACCATTTTTTGCACCACTACCGCGACAGAAATTTTTTGAGAATGAAGCCCTTGCTCAAAACGATAAAAAATAGCGCGAGGCGTAAAAAGCGACGCCCAGCATTTTTGAATATTCAAAATGAGCGTTTCCTCATTCGTGTTAAGAAAACTCTCCAGTTGCCCCGCCCAGGCAGAACTCAGGCTATCTTCCGCAGTAGCAGATGAGCGAACGGCGACAAATTCCGCATCAAGCTTTTGGAATTCATCTCGTATCTCTTTCTCAATATTCTCAGGTATTTTAAAACCCAAAACAAGCTTCTGTATTTTCTCAGAAGCGTATTCAACTGTGTGAATCTCTTTATGATTTACCGTGTGCAAGATTGAATCTATTTCAACATTAAGATCAGTTTCAGTAAGGAACCGATCAAAAGCATCGGAAAGAATAACAAAACCAGGAGGAACAGGAAGCCCCACTTTTATCATTTCCCCCAAAGAAGCCCCCTTGCCCCCAGCAATTACACTATCTTCTTTTGTTATTTCTTCAAGGTTTTTAATGAGCATAAAAATTGGCATCTTGATTGCCGGTAATAAATTTCGGATTTCCTTTTATAATAACCGCAGTTTTCATATTTTTTTTCATATTAGTTGTCGTGCTCCCTCTCCTTTTCAAAGGAGAGGGCGGGGGTGAGGTTCGTTGTTGTTTTACTCTTTTTCGATCACAGCTTTTTCCTCTTTGATCTCCTTGAACTTTTTTGAATCGATCACGACAAAATATCGGATCGGTTTTTTGAGTTTTTTTGCAAGCGAAATTTCCGAAGCGACACCGTTCGAAATTTCACCGAATACCCAAAGTTCGTCGGCGCGAACTACGAGCGTGTTGTTCGATTCCCTGATCTTATCCCGATCAACCGTATCAAGCAAAAAATACTCGTGTATCATGAACGGATTAAGCGGCACGCCATTCTTCTCCAGCACAAATTTCGAAATATGCGCCCGAAAATAAAATAGTCTTTTAGAAAACGCGGGATAAATGAGTTTCATATTTATTATTATTCTGCTTGCAAAAAAATTTCATTTCCTTCTTCAATATATTTCTTTGTTTCCTCTCCATTCTCAATCGACAAAAATTTGTGGTGATAACTGAAAAAACTTTCGATTAATTCTCTTTCGTATTTCGGAATATCATTCCATTCCTTAATTTCGTTCATAGTTTCGTCAACCGCGACGACTTTGTCGTCTCCATCATCGCGGCGAATTAAGGCTATCGGTTTGAACTCTATCTCCTGACCGACCTCGGCGCTATTTTTTGAAAATACAAGAATATCGATCTCATCACCTTCTTTTTCGTTCAGCGTTTCAGAAATATACCCATAATGAACAGGCATGACGCCGTCGTTTACCGGGATCACATCCTTCGTCGGCCCAAGGTCTATAAAACCGGACTTATCATATTTCATATGTCGCCTTCGGTCATCCCCTTTAGGAATTTCAATAATTGCTTTCATTTTTTTTCAAAAAATGTTGTTCTTTCCGTGTCTATAAAATCTACCCCCATCTCTTTCGCAAGTTTATTTTGTAATGGTTTTAGTTTGTTCCACCCGTCTTGTGAATACGAGGACGCTTCAAGCGTTATACCTTTTTCTTTTGCAAAACGAAAAATTTCCTCCATTAGTTTCCTGCCATAGCCCATTCCTTGATATTTCAGATCAACCGACGCAAATTTTATCCAAAATACGTTTTCTTCATAAGAACTTTTTTCTAGTTCGGCAATACCAATAATTTTATCTTCTTCTTTTACAATTGGGTAATATAATTCTCGCTCACCTCTGAATGATGAGTCGTTAAAAAGTTCTCCTGGGAAATATTTAAAAACTCCACCTTTTTTTATGTCAAAAAAACGCTTGTCTGTAATCCGATGTCCACCACCATAAACGATATTCTTCATCTCATCCCGCGAAACAGTTTGCGAAGTAATGGAAATATTCTCTTTGTTTTCAAAATTATTTTCCATATTTTTTATTTCCTTCAATTTTGACTCTTAATAATTTTCTTTGCCACCGCTCCCGCAAATAATCTATACGCAGGTCGGTTTTCTTTTTTATAGACGATTAAAACACCAAGTACTGTTTTGCATTTCTTGCAAACAAGTTCTTTTTCTTCGGTGTTTTTGAGATTAATAATTCGGTCCAAGTAAAGCCGTTTCAAAATTCCTGGACCATCTTTTTGATACGTAGCAATTGAATTTCCGCATTTTTCACAACTCAACAAAAACCAACGAGAATGTCCGCCTCTGTTTTTTCTGTATGTGTCACTTTTAAAAGCATTTTTCATTGTTTTGTCGTTAAGCTAAAACCTAACGGCTAAAAGCTAAAACCTCGTTTACGCTCCATGGAACTTCTTGGATTTATTACCTCGTTCGTAACTATTTTCTCTTAACGACGTAAGTAATATCCACGGTTTGTTCTTTATCACCTAAGAAGCACTCCACAATTTTATCTACCACCTCATAAAGCACAGTCTTATCGTTTTCGTGAACTTTTATAATTTCACCTTTCGATAAAGGTATACCACCAACCATATCTTCTGATCTCTTATTTTCCCCATCTTCAAATATTACTTTTGTATTTTTCTTAATCATATTTTTTGTTTGATTCATGTCTTTATTCGTCGTAAGCTAAAACCTAACAGCTAACAGCTAAAAGCTTTTTTACGCCCCATGGCACTTCTTATACTTCTTCCCCGATCCACACGGACACGGATCATTCCTCCCCACCGTCGTCCCATCGTCATTTTTCGGCGCTTGCGAAACGGTTGTCGCCCCCGTCCCTTCCTGCGCTCCGCTTTCGATCACCGCCCGCTCCATCGCGCGTTTCGCTTCTTCCATTCTGCGCTCTTCCGCGGCGAGCACGTCGGTGCTGATATTTTTTACGAACTCGACAATATTATTCCTCCATTCATCTTCCATGTCGCGGAAAAGGCGGAGTCCTTCTTTTTTGTATTCCACGAGCGGATCGCGCTGACCATACGCACGGAGCCTCACGGAATTCCTGAGGTAATCCATCATTTCGAGGTGATCCATCCAGAGCATGTCGGTCGACTGCAGAGCAATGCGCCGAAGAGCCTCCATGAAAATTTCTTCTCCGAGCACAGCTTTCTTCCCTTCGACAATTTCTCTTGCCTCTTCGGACCGTTCCGAGAGTTCAGCCGAAAGTGAAAGGACGTACTCCTTATCCGCGAGAAGCATTTTGCGCCGCCGTTCGTAGACGATCTTCCTCTGATGACTCATGACGTCGTCGTACTCGAGAACGCTTTTGCGCGAATCAAAATGGAAACCTTCAATTTTTTCTTGCGCAGATTCAAGCGATTTCGAGATGATCGGATTTTGGATCGCCTCATCTTCCGGAATGCCGAACCGCCCCATCATTTTCTTTATCATGTCGGACGCGAATACCCGCATCAGTGAATCTTCGAGCGAAACGTAGAATTGCGTCTCTCCGGGATCACCCTGACGTCCAGACCGTCCGCGAAGCTGATTGTCGATGCGTCGCGCTTCGTGTCGTTCCGTACCGATGACATACAAACCGCCCAAGCGCTTCACTTCTTCGTATTCTTCCGGCGTGTGAGGATTTCCTCCGAGCTTGATGTCAACGCCGCGTCCCGCCATGTTGGTCGCGATAACAACGCCACTTTTTCGTCCCGCTTGCGCTATGACTTCTCCTTCCTGTTCATGCCGTTTTGCGTTCAACACATCATGAGGAATACCCTCTTTCTCCAGAAAGATAGAAAGCAATTCGTTCTTTTCAATAGACGCCGTTCCGATAAGCACCGGCTGACCCGCATCGTGCAATTCGCGCACTTTTCGCGCGATCGCGGTGAATTTCCCCGTCTCGGTCTGGAAAATGAGATCCTGGCGGTCGATACGCGCTGTTGGTCGATTGGTCGGCGCGGTAATGACTTCAAGTCCGTACACTTTATAGAATTCTTCCGCGGAGGTCATAGCCGTTCCGGTCATTCCCGACAATTTTTTGTACAAACGGAAATAATTCTGATAGGTAATGGACGCAACCGTGCGAGATTCTTTCTGTATCTTCGCTCCTTCCTTCGCCTCGATCGCCTGATGCAAACCTTCCGACCATCGACGTCCGGGCTGAACGCGTCCGGTGAATTCATCGACGATCATCACTTCATTGTCTTTTATTACATATTCTTTATCTTTCTTAAAAAGCGCTTTCGCACGAACTGCCGTTTCCAAATGATGAACGTACTTAATTCCCTTTTCCGTGTAAATATTTTCCACGCCGAGCGCTTTCTCCGCTTTCGTGATGCCCGCGTCGGTAAGAGAAATGGCTTTCAGTTTTTCATCGACTTCGTAATCCTCTCCTTCGGAAAGTTTATTCGCAATATTCGCAAAGGTAACATACAAGTCTTCCGATTCCGCCGTCGTCGAAGAAATAATGAGCGGCGTGCGCGCTTCATCAATTAATATAGAATCAATCTCGTCCACGAGCGCATAATTATATCCTCGCTGTACGAGTTGCTCGGGATTGTATGCAATGTTGTCGCGAAGATAATCAAAACCGAATTCGCTGTTCGTTCCGTAAGTGATATCCGCAAGATATGCTTCTTGTCTCGTGCAAGGCCGGAGAAAATCATAAACGACTTTGAACGAACCGAGGTCATCTCTTTTTTGATCCGCTTCCTGGTGTTTCGGATCATATATATAGGAAGTGTCATGATTGATGACTGCGGAAGATATACCGAGATACGCAAAAATCTGCCCCATCCAAACCGCATCGCGACGAGCGAGATAATCATTGACGGTAACAACATGAACCCCCCTGCCGGACAGAGCGTTCAGATATGAAGGAAGCGTAGCGACCAGTGTCTTTCCTTCTCCGGTCCTCATTTCGGCGATCTTCCCCTGATGAAGAATAATGCCTCCGATAAGCTGAACGTCATAATGCCGCTCACCGAGAGTCCTTCTCGCCGCCTCGCGGACCAGCGCGAACGCTTCCGGTAAAATATCGTTTTCCGTCTCGCCTTCATTCAAACGCTTACGAAACAGGGCCGTTTTCTCAGGAAATGCCTCTGGAGACATCTTTTTCGCTTCCTCTTCCAGAGCATTAATGGCATCAACAAGAGGCTGAATGTTTTTCAGCGCTTTTACGTTCTCATCCCCGAATATTTTCTTTAAAAATGACATAATATTGAATATTTATCGTAGGGATATCATAGCATAAAAAAAGGGCGAAATATAGGGCAAAAAAAGGCGAGAAAAAATTTCTAATATCTAATTCCTAATTTCTAATAAAATGTCTAATGCTCAAATTCAAAATGCCTAAAAACAGATCATTTTCAATTTAGGAATTAGATATTAGGATTTTTATTAGAAATTAGGAATTAGATATTAGAAATTAATTAATACAATTTAGACACACTCACCTCTTGCTTTTTTCTCGGATATATTAGAAAAACAAAACTCTCCTTTCGGAGAGTTTTGTTCAGTGCTAAGAAGTTGAAGGAAGACTATTTTTTCTTCGCTTTCTTTACCGGCTTCTTTGCTTTGACAACTTTCTTGATCGGTTTCTTTGCAACTTTCTTTACGATTTTTTTCTTTTTGACTACCATTGTATTGAAATATTTTCCCCCCTCCTTGTCGAAAAATTCGGAGACAAAATATCTAAGTTATATTTTTTTAATAAAAACATCGACCTTTGTTTTCAAAAATATTTTTTCGAAAACTTTGTGCGTCTGTTTATATTATCGTACAGAATTTTTTTTTATACAAGAAAAAAAATCATAAATGTGTGGATAACTAAAAAAAATTTTTGCGAAAAAATTTTTAATTTCTAATTACTAATTTCTAATTTCTAAAAACGACGACGAGATTTTTTTTAGAATTTATGCATTAGACATTTTATTAGAAATTAGAAATTAGATATTAGAAATTATTTTATCACCTGCACTTCAAATTCCGGAAACACTCCCAATTTATTTTTCACCTGCTCTTGCAGCCACTTCGCGAATTCCAAAACTTCTTCCGTGGTGCCTTGTCCGTTATTAACAACGCAAAGCGCCTGATTGATGTGGGTTCCGATATTTCCGCGCCATACCCCGCGGAGGCCGCAAATATGGTCTAAAATCCAGCCCGTAGCGAGTTTTTTCTTGCCGCGCCCTGCCGGATAAACGGCAATTCCGGGATACTTTTTTATAATTTCATCCGCGAGAGCATCCGGCAGCACGATGTTCTTAAAAAATGAACCGGCGGTGTGATCTGTTAAAATATTCGGAAGTTTTTTTGTTCGTATCTCGATAATCGCGTCGCGAAGATCCTGAGCTTTCGGAGAGATAATTTTTTTTCGCAAAAAATATTCTTGCACATCTTTATAATCCATTTTTAATGTTCCATTTTTTTTCAGTTCGAATGTTACGCTTGTCACAATATAATTTTTCCCTTTTTTTGTTTTAAAAAAACTTTCGCGATATTTAAAATTACATTCTTTGTTCGAGAATTTTTTTATGCGCATCGTTTCCGTATTCAACGCTTCAACCGAAAAAATATGATCTTTTACTTCCGTCCCATAGCAACCGATGCTGCCGACGGCGGATGCACCGACGGTCCCCGGAACGAGCGAGAGGTTTTCCAAACCGACGAACCCGCGCTTCAGCGTCTTTGCAACAAACGCATCCCAATCCTCGCCGGCTCCGGCGGTTACACAAACAGCGCCATTTTTTTTCTTTTCAAATCGCGTTCCACAGATCTCCATTTTGATAACCAAGCCGTTAAATCCCACATCAGAAACCAAAACATTCGCTCCCCGCCCCAGCACAAAATACCGAAGGTTCAACCTTCGTGAAAATTTCACCGCATATTTCAGTTCCTCAAGAGTTTTAACTCGCACAAAATACCGAGCCGGTCCGCCGGTAGAAAAGGTAGTAAAGTCTTTAAGGAGAATATTTTTTTGTATCGTCGCCGGGCGCGTCCGCCAACTGGCGGATGACCCGATATTCGAAACGTTTCGGGCGGGGTCAGAGACCCGCGCCCGGCGTTGCTGAATGTTTGCTTTTATTTTCATTCTTTCAGCATACACCGCAGCGAGCAATAAAAAAAGCCTCGGACGCGATGTCCGAAGCTTAAAATCTTGCTTTAACTGCACATGCCACGATCTACGGGAAATATTTTTATGGTCGTGTCGCCGTTTTCTATTTCAACGCTTTTCACTTCCTGCCAACGGTCGGCAAAAAACATGATTAGGTCCCAGCAAAATCCGGATTTTTGACATTCGCATTCGGATCCAGTTCCGGTTTTCTCAAAATTTACGGACAAAACTGCCGAAGGTCCGGTTTCTTCGATCACGAAATTCATAATTTCATAAAATTCATCGATCAGGTCATCATACAGGTAGGACTCTTTCAGAAGATTGACGTCTTTCTGAAACTCTATCCCGATATAAAATGCTTCTGGTTCTGCCATTACCCCTCCTTTTTTGGTGGTTTACCAAATATTCAACTGCGAGTAGTATACAAAACTTTATCAAATTAGTCAAGGATAACGAAATAGAAAAATAAAAAAGATAAAAAAAATAGAAAGATTTGACAAATAAAAAAAAGATAGAAAATTAAGAAGAATAATAATATCGTGTTTTTCTATTTTTCTATTTTTCTATTTTTCTATTTTTCTATTTTTCTATTTTTCTATTTTTCTATTTTTCTATTTTTCTATTTTTCTATTTTTCTATTTTTCTATTTTTCTATTCCGGCAAAAGAGCTCCGCCAGCATACTTGTTCGAGGGATCCCACAGCATCCAGCTCGTGAGTCCGACATCATACGTCGCCTGAATTTGATCTTCAACCTCTTTTTTTCCGTATGAGGGCGAACCGAGCGAAAAGTCTTGCAGCCACGGGCGGAGCTTAAGCGGAGTGGTCGATGCCTTTAGCGCTTTTTCAGCGCCGGCGCTCATGACGAATTTGATAAGCTCGTACGGATGCGCATTCGGATTCGCCCAGCCGTTGAAACCGTCGGGGTAATGTGAGGGATATACCATCGGCGCGATATAGTCAAAATATGGTAACGCAATCTCTAAAGTCTGTCCGATGTTCATATCGTCGGTTGCCGTGGTCGTCATTCCAAAAAGGTCGGCGGAGGTCGTTATTCCTGACGCCTTCATTTCTCCGCTTAGGTACGAGAAGAAACTTTTCACCACTTCCGGTTTGGTGGTGGTGCCGGATACGGGAAATGACATATTGCTTATATCGCCGTCGGACGGGAAACGAACGTAATCAAAATTGATCTCGTCAACCCCCTGCGAATAAGCATCGCGGGCAATAGAGACGACGTAATCCCACATCTCGCTCGAACCGGTATCTACCCATGAAATTCCCTTTCTGTCTGTCCAAACACCCCCGTCGCTCGCCCGCTTTACCGCCTGATCCGGATGTAATTTTACAAAGAGCGGGTCCTGAAACACGGCAATTCTTCCAATAACATAAATATTGTCATTATGAAGAAGTTCAATAAGACCGCGCATGTCTCTGATACGGCACGATCGTTCATCGGGATCCTGACGAAGCGCTTCGTTCGACGGCTCATACGATATTTGTCCCGAAAAATCTTTTATGTCGAGAACGATGGAATTTATTTCAGTCGTGTCGGCAATATGGATAACGCGGTCGCGAATGCTCGGAGTCGCCGCCACGCACGCGGACATATACGCCGCTTTTACCGCATCGGGAATTTTCAGGTGAATCGCAGGAGGCAAAACTGTCTCTATTACGGGAGTTGTTAGAATTTGAGGAGTGGTCGTAGCAATGTCTGTGTGTAAAATCGGACCGGCAAACATCGAAGCGGCGGCATATGCTAAAGAAAGGGATCCGGCAAAAATAGCCCCGCCAAAAGCGTGTTTTTGCGTAAATCTTTTTTTTCGGAATGTACGCCTCCCGTGGAGATGCTCGGAAAGCTCTTCGGCCTGCCGACGCATCCCAAAAGAAGATATATGGTCCGGCTTATGATATAGTTTCCTTATCTTCATTGGTAGGCTGTTCTTTTTCTTTATTCTGCGGATCGTTTTCCATGTAATAAACACCTGCTTGATCTGTCCTTCGGGAAGACTTTTCCTTTCGCGGAATCAAGACCAGTACAACAATCAAAATTCCCGAAAGAGATATCAAAACCTTTTTCCAATCCTCAAAAATACCGAACCATGGCACAAGAGCCATGATAAAAGCCAGGGTAACGATTGATTTTTTCATATGTTTTTATTATATAACAAAATAGAAAAATAGAAAAATAGAAAAATATAAAGATTAATTACAACGACAGTTATTATCTTTCTATCTTTCTATCTTTCTATTTTTTATTTTACTAATACTACGAACTCCCCCCTTACCGTGTCTTTATGAATTTCAAAATGAGCTAAAAGTTCGGCCGCGGTTCCTGAAACGAATTCTTCATATATCTTTGTAAGTTCTCGGGCAATCACAACTTTTTTATCCGGTGCGAATTTTTGGAGTGATTCGAGCGCTTTCACTATACGGTGAGGCGACTCGTAAAAAGCGACGGTCCTTTCCGATGCGGCGATCTCTTTAAAAAGCGTTTCTCTCCCCTTTTTGTGCGGAAGAAATCCGAGAAAAAGAAATTCGGAACTCGGCAGACCGCTTGCGGAAAGCGCGGAAATAACGGCGGACGGTCCGGGAATCGGTATTATATTCACTTTGCCTCCAAAATGTTCGCGGACCTGCGCGACGAGCATCACACCCGGATCGGAAATACAGGGCGTCCCCGCATCAGAAACGAGCGCAAGGTTTTTCCCTTCTTCAAGCAGTTCAAAAACTTTTTCAACCTTGGAAAGTTTGCTGTGTGAGTGGTAGGAAATGAGAGACTTTTGGATATCGTATTTTTGCAAAAGTTTCGCCGTCACGCGAGTATCTTCGCACAATATCGCGTCAACTTCCCCGAGCACACGAAGAGCTCGAAGTGTGATATCTTCGAGATTTCCTATGGGGGTAGCAACAATGTAGAGTGTTGGCATCGGGTTTTATTTCTCTATATTACGCCTTATCTCTTCTCTGCAATTCCCGAACCTTTGTCTCCAATGTCTCAATACGGTGCCGATATTCCGCCAAAATAATATTCTGGTGGTGTTCAAACCTTTCGTTCATTTCGCTTTTGAGTTCGCAAAGCAGACCGGAAATTTTTTCCGTTTCCTTCAAAAGTTCTTCTTTAGTAAGTGCCGGAGTGGCAAGTTTTCGAACCGGGGTAGCTTTTTTTACTACCCTTTTTATCGGCTTTGTGTTTTTTTTCATATGACTCGGGAATTAAGCTTCCAATTTTTCCAGAACTCTGCGCAAAATATCTTGTATGTCCCAGTCGGCTTTGATAAGGTAATCCGAAGAACCAACTTCAACCGCCGTTGCAATCTGGGTAATATCGGTCGAGTTTGTGAGGAATATCACTTTTGTCTTATCGAGCAATTTCTCCGCCTGCATTCTTCTCGCCATCTCAATTCCATCCATTTTCGGCATGGCAATATCGAGAAGGATGAGGTCGGGGTGTTCGTTCCGAACGATCTCAAGAGCGGCTTCCCCATCACCAGCTTCCATAACCGTGTATGTCCCAATCGCACCCAGAGAATCACACAACGCGCGACGAAGCGCCGCCTCATCGTCTACAACAAGAATCTTTTTTTTCTCAGCCATAAAAATGAATATAGTTTAGACAAATAAATATCGTTAACTTTATTGTACCATAAACCGAAGAAAATATGAAAGAATAAAAAGCAAGACCAACCGGGAATAGCGTCAGAACGCCGCCTCTATTTTTTCCATAACCTCGCGCATGTCGATGCTGGATTTCACAAAATACCCAACCACCGCCGGCGACGATACGGCCATTACCGACGATAACTCACCGGAATTGGTGAGAAAAATTATTTTTGTTTTGTCGGTCAGTTTTTCTTCGTTCATTTTCTTTGCCAGATCGGTTCCGGTCATTTTTGGCATAAGAATATCGAGGACCGCTACATCAGGCAGGTGTTTTCTTACCATAGCAAGCCCTTCTTCTCCATCTTCGGCCTCATATACATCCCAATCTGTTTCCCCGCGCAAAAAATCAACGAGAATACGCCGAAGCGCCGACTCATCCTCCACGATTAACACTTTTTTCTTGTCAGACATTAAGTTTCGCTTTGATTTTTCCAATAACATCGGCAATATTCCAATCAGACTTGATGAAATACCCGAGCACGCCGTCGATCTCCGAGGCGGTATTGATATCCGAAATATCGTTCTCGTTCGTCAGAAATATTATTTTGGTCTTATCCGTCAGCTTTTTTTCCGCAAGCATCTTCGCGAGCGTCAATCCGTCTATTTTGGGCAGATCAATATCGAGAAGCGCGAGATCCGGAGAAAACTTCATAATAATATCAAGTGCAATGGCTCCATCTGCCGCATCCCACACCTCAAAACCCTCCTCCTTTTGAAGTGAGTCTTTCAGTACCATACGCAACGTCTCATTATCCTCGACAACGAGTATCTTTGTCTTTTTTTCATCCATAAAATTTAGCACAGCGTACGTTATGAACTGTGTGCTGATATTATATCAAATGGATTCTTTAGAGTCTACAAGAAAATAGAGATACTAATATACGAATTCTTACGAATGATACGAATGGCAACGAATGTTCCGACGACATATTCGTATTTATTTGTATCATTCGTATATATTCGTATATTGGTATCTCTATAAAGTTACGACACTTTCTTGTTGAGTAACCAAAGTATCATCGCTTTCTCGGCGTGCATGCGATTTTCAGCCTGGTCGAAAATGACGGAATTTTTGTGGTCGATGGCATCGCGGGAAATTTCGTAACCAACATGACACGGCATACAGTGCATGATTTTTGCTTTTGATGCGTAGGCGTCGATCAATTTCGCATTGAGCTGATACGGCATAAATAACTTTTTCCTGCGGTCGTATTCTGCCTGAAATGCCGGCTTCACTTTTCCACCCTCAAAAAATTCCATATCCATCCAGGTGTCGGTATGAACGTAATCGGCGTCTTTGAGCGCCGTTTTCAAATCAAGCGTGCGCGAAACATTTCCAGTCGCCTCCGCCATCGCGTTTAATTCTGGGTCAACGCTGTCTTTATTGACATCCGGCGCGACGATAACAACTTTAATGCCAAGTTTTGCGCAAGCAAGCATCAAAGTGTTGGAAACATTATTTTCAATGCCAAGCCACACGACCTTTTTCACATTCTTCAATCCTTTGGAATGTTCCGACATCGTGAGCAAATCGCCGAGCGCCTGCGCCGGATGATATTTCTCGCTGCACGCATCAATAACGGGAATCTGGTTTTGATCTGCCGCGAGCGCCACATCCGCCGATTTCAAAGCGCGAAACATAAGCACCGATCCGAACCGCATCACCGCCTTTATTTCATCTTTAAAATCCGTCAGCGCAAACTGCGTCGTCTTCATATCCAAAAAAATGGAATGCCCCCCAAGCTCCGTCATCGCCGCCTCGAATGAAAGACGAGTGCGAGTAGAACCTTTCTGAAAAAGCATGACTAAAGTTTTATTCGGTAGCAAATTCGTCAACTTCCCCGCCTTTCTTTTTTTCTTAACCGCTTGCGCCATGGCCAAAATATCCAAGATGTCTTTTTTAGATTGCTCTTTGAGCGATAAAATGTGTCGCATATGATTATTTTATTATTTGACAATATTTCTAAACTATGATAGTATAAGAGTAGATATTTTTCAATCAAGCAGAGAGGTGTCACAATGTCTATCCAAGTTCTTCTAGTGCTAACCATAATAATTATGATTATACAAGATATTCATTCAGGAAAAAGATAAAAGTCTATTCATAATTTCCAAAGTAATTTGTTTATGTTGCTAATTCTTCTTGAATTAGCAACTTTTTAAAAAATCAAAGTTTTGTCGACGGACTGGGGTTGCACCCCAGTTCGGAATGTTTGGAATTTCAAACAAAATTTTATTTTAACACGGCGGTCTGAACAAATCACAAACGTTTCGGTTCTGGGTGCAACCCGGAACCAGCGACGAGATTAAATAATTTTCAATTTACAATTTTTAATTTTCAATCAATTTTCAATGTTTCAATTTTCAATTTGCAAACCCGAATAACGTCGTCGTGTTTGAAAATTTTGTCATTGTCCTCCATCGGGCGAATCCTCCCGCTGGAGGAAAAATTCATTGAAAATTGCAAAATTGAAAATTGAAAATTTTTATTATATTCCCGCCGAATTAATAAGCTCAATAAACGCATCTTCTTTTTCGGGGGTGATGGCTTGGAAAAATTGAGTCATATTATTATCAAAATCGGTATCCTTAATATAATGTTCTCTGGCATATGCTAGGTGTTCTTTTGTAAATTTATCAATGCCTCCCAATCCAAAATAATTTTTCAGCTGGGACATTCGCTCGGTAATTTCAATGGGATTCATTATGCTTGGGAGAAACATTTGGTTCCTAATCATCTCGTCTGTCACTGAACTCAAATCCACTCCGTCTTCCATTTGATCTTTTCTAAATCGTTCATAATACTTTTCTGGAATAACTATTGCTGATAAATCAAAGCATTTCATAAATCTTTCGTAGAGAATGCGACTACCAATAAAACCGTCCTCTCGTGATCCCGCCGTATTATAAGTCCGAAGCACATGTCCCTTTTCGTGAGACTCGAGTATGTTCCAATTTTTTTTGTTTAATTTTTGTCCCGTAGATGGATTAACGTAATTTAATGGCAAAATTTCTCTTCCGCTCGGAATACCTGCGCGAACGCACGGTTGAATTTCGTCACCCTCTTCATCTAACGATTCAAAAGTAATTTGCGTATCGCGACTGACTATTTCAATGTCTTTGTCAAAATCTTTTTCAATCTCTTCACGTGTTCTCGGCACAAACGGCACGTCCACAACAGAATATCGTTTACCGTATCTCTTTTTACTCCCCAAATCATCCAAAATCATTTTTTCGCGAAAGGTGCAGTCTGTTCTATTTTCAGCCTCAAAAATCATGTCAATCACCTGCTTCCGTATCTCCGGATCCCGCAACCGCTCGCACATCAAATTCGTCCACGAACCTTCATAGTTCGCCTGTTTCTCGATCGGCCATTCCGAACGAGGAGTTTCGATGGGTTGGGATTCTTGCATGAAAGTATTTTATCAAATTTTCTCTCGCCCGTCGCCGGACGGGGTTTGTAACCCCGTTCGAAACGTTTAAAAAGTCTCGAGGGTATTATTTTAGAAACAGACATTTATTCGACATCTCAAACATTTCGGTCAGGGGTACAACCCCAGACCGGCGACGGGGAGAATTTTATCAAATTTCTCATCGCGTCCGTCGCCGTCCGTCATTCCCTAGTTCTTGCCCTGTGTAGCTCGCAAGCGAAGCAGGGGCTTGTTACTAGTCCCTAGTTGTTTAATTCGTCATCCACGTCCCGCCGTCCCCCGCCAACGCCTTATCCAGCGACTCCGCATCAGTAATAAGCACCTGTCTTTTCATTCCGCCTTTCAAAAACGCAAGTGCCGCCTCGATCTTCGGCTTCATGCTTCCTTCGGCAAAGTGTCCTTCTTTTATATATTTTTTCGCTTCCGCAACACGAATACTTCGCACGGCTTTTTCTTCCGGTTTTCCGAAATTGAGCTTTACTTCGGAAATGGCGGTCAGGATTACAAAGAGGTCGGCGTTGAGTAGATCACCCAAGAGAGCGGTCGTTTTATCCTTGTCTATTACCGCATCAACACCTTCCAGACGCTTTCCTTTCCAAATAACGGGAATTCCTCCACCTCCGCCGGCGATGACAATATGACCGCATTTTATGAGGTCGCGGACGACATCCGTTTCCACGAAACCAACCGGTTCAGGAGACGGCACGACACGACGAAAACCGCGTCCCGCATCTTCCTTAAACGTAAAGTCAGATTCTTTTTGAATATTTTCCGCTTCCTCTTTTGTGTAAAACGGACCTACTGGTTTTGTCGGATTTTTGAATGCCGGGTCGTTCGCTTTAACCACCACTTGAGAAAGTACGGTGACGATGTGTTTCTTGCTTTTCTTCGCGTCGAAAAAATCTCCGAGCGATTGTTCCATCCAGTACCCGATTTCCCCCTGACTCATCGCATCACACAAAAACAACGGCATCTCGGGAACCTGCAATTTCCCCACCGCATTTTGAATAAGCATATTCCCCACCTGCGGACCGTTGCCGTGAGTAACAACAACTTCATAATTGTTATCAAGCGCCAAGGGGGCAATGGCTTTCATGGTCGCACGAACATTTGCAAAAGATTCGGCGTGAGTACCGCGTTCGCCTTTTTGTTGAATAGCATTACCACCGAGGGCGATTATGATACGCTTTTTTTTGGTAGACATAATTTATACTTTGTGAGAATAAGAAAATATGTGAGCAAAGAATTTCTAATTCCTAATATCTAATTTCTAATAAAATGTCAAATTCCTAAATGTCTAAACGCTTAGTTTTTAGACATTAGTATTTTTATTAGAAATTAGAAATTGGATATTAGAAATTAAATAAACTTTTTGGCTTTCAGTATCTTCTTCAGTTCAGATTTCCCTTCTTCGCTCAAGGCATACTGCACTCTCGTGCACGGTTTATTTATTTTCACGAATCTCGATAAATCAATCGGAGTGGCAATAACAACCGCGTCGCAATCGACTTTGTTGATTGTTTCTTCGAGGTCTTTAATTTGTTTACTGCCATAGCCCATAGCCGGCAAAAGTTTCCCGATATTCGGATATTTTTCAAATGTCGCTTTAATGGAGCGTACGGCAACCGAGCGAGGGTCAACGAGTTCTTTCGCTCCGCATCGTTCTACGGCGACCGTTCCCGCTCCCACCTTCATTTCTCCGTGCGTCAAAGTCGGACCATCTTCAATGACAAGCACACGCTTACCTTTGATAATTTCAGGATGTTCAACAGTGAGGGTTGATTCCGCTTTAATGACCTTTGCTTTCGGATTGTATTTTTTAATATTCTCTTCAATAATCGCCACTCCTTCTTTTGGAGCAGAGTCGGTTTTGTTGATGACAATAACATCAGCAAGTCGAAAATTCACTTCGCCCGGATAATATTTTATTTCATGTCCCGCACGGAATGGGTCGACGACGGTAATCGTGAGGTCGGGTTTATAGAAAGACATGTCGTTATTTCCTCCATCCCAAACCACGACATCCGCTTCTTTTTCTACTTGTTTCAAAATCGCTCCGTAATCAACACCGGCATAAATAATGCTTCCCATATTGATATGCGGTTCATATTCCTCCATCTCTTCAATAGTACATTCGTATTTCGTAAGGTCTTCGAGTTTTGCATACCTCTGAACTTTTTGCGCCACGAGATCGCCGTACGGCATCGGATGGCGTACGGAAACCACGCGCTTCTTCGCTTCGCGCAAAATTTCTACGATTCGCCGTGAAGTCTGACTTTTCCCGCAACCGGTGCGCACAGCAACAACGGCAATCATCGGCTTTTTCGATTTGATCATCGTACCGTTCACTCCGAACATCGAAAACTTCGCTCCCGCCGCCATAACGCGCGACGCGAGATGCATCACGGTATCGTACGGCAAATCGCTGTACGACAAAACACACTCATCAATTTTTTTCTCAACAATAAGTTTCTCCAAATTTTTCTCGTCCTCGATCTCTATTCCTTTCTTATAAAATTTCCCCGCAAGCTCCGCCGGATACTTCCGATCCGCAATGCCAGGGATCTGCGCCGCAGTAAAGGCGACTACCTCGGTCGATGCATCCTCGCGATACATTGTATTAAAATTATGAAAATCGCGGCCCGCCGCGCCGATAATAAGGACCCTGTTTTTCTTAGCCATTTTATTAGCTTTTAGCTTTTAGCTTTTAGCTTTTAGCCGACAGACAACGAACGACGAATTTGCGTCGGTGTCTAAAAGCTAAAACCTAACAGCTAAAAGCTTAATATATAAAAGTTTTTGGAAGGGACATCCCTGAACTTCCATTAAACCATTTAGGATTTAAAACGCAAGCCCCTTGCGAATTATCAGGAATTTGTATCAGTATCAGGAGAACCTGACGAATGTATCATCAAAAAAACGCCGACACGGGGACCCCGTGTCGGTTTATTTCAGATATAATCCGTCGGCATAACCATTCATTTTTCTTCAATTACAATGAATGATACGGAAAAGGTTTTCGGAAAGTAAGCTCCACACAGTCTGTTTGTTCCTTCTTAATGACAGCAAACCCGATCGTCCTTCCGAAGTCAGCCAGTATCAAAGATATATTTTTTTCGCATTGAATGACCTCTGTGTCGTCAACCCTTCTTTCCTCATACTTTGAGAGAAGCTGTTTTACTCTGATCGGGATGATCTTTTCCTTGCCTATCTCCAACCCATATCGTTTTCTCCTTTCAACCTTTTCCGCTACTTGTCGCAAAAATCCTTTTTCCAGCCGGTCAATTTCAAGTTGATTAAGAATTGCGTCGTTGCGCGCCTTCTCTTGCAACCTCGCTAATTCTTTTTTTTCTTCACGTTTTTTTTCAAAGAACCAAAACGGAACAACGTGCGTTCGATGAACCTCCTCGATAAGCGCTTTTTTTTCAGCAAGGCGCTTTTCATTGGCCTCCCGCACCTTCCTCAACATCTCTTCTTTTTCTTTTTCTTTATTTCGAAAAATTTCAACATTTTTTCGATTATTGATTTTATTTTCAAAATACGACAGTAATGCATAGGTGACCGTCGGCACCGTTCTTTTTAATGTACTCATGGCTCACCTCACTTTTTCTCAATGTTTTACTGTGTACAGTATATCATTTATTTATATTTTTGTCAATATTTTCCGGGTAACTGCTCACACCCCCAAAAATACCGCAGTAAATCGTCGCCGGAGCGGGTGAGGAATGGGTGGGGACCCATTCCTCACCCGCTCCGGCGACGAGGTGTGAGCAGTTACTTTCCGGGCGGGCACAAAAAAGCGGCACGTTTTCGTACCGCCGTATTCTCTCAAAACATGAGAATATTTACTCCCCGATCCTGAAGAAATTCCGCCACTTTAAGGGCCTTCAGGTCATCTTCCTGATACAGTCCGTCTTCCCAATAACGGCGAAGGAAATATTTTTTTATGAGCTTTGCTTCAAAACGACAGTCACCGAACGTCCCCTTTTCATAGTGCCAAATGAGGTGCGCAAGATCGGCGATCTCGGCCACGGCAACAAACGGAAGAATCAACAGCCACTGCCACGAAATGATAAGACCGCCCTCGATTACGTCGGGTAAATAGGCAAGCAAGAGCATACTTACCAACAGAAGACCTATCGCAAAGTTTCTCCAAACCCTTCTCACGTGAGAACGGATCGCCCCATAAACGACCGGCCCCACGCATTCGGAATATTTATCGCAAAATTCCGGTTTAAAAAAATGTTTAAATTTCATTTTTACCTCCCATACGATCAGGTAATGTCCAATGGTTCTCCAAGTTTTTTATATCACACACAAGACTATTTCGTCAACCGTCGGACTCAAACAAAAAAAATTCCACTCATTGTGGAACTTTTACATTACTCTTCCTGATTTACCTGTTGTATCTTGCATATGGCACCCATACACACAGGGCCTTATCCTTTACGAAGAACTTCCGTAAATTGCGGACCGCAATAATTTTTGTCGTACTGCGCCGCGGAAACACCGTATTTATTGAACGATGAACATCTCGTTTTCTATTATACATCTTTTAAAAAAAATGTCAAGTGTTTTCCAAAAACCGTCGACGTGATATTATGATAAGCATATGGAAAAAACACAAAAACTCTATAGGATACGCCATTCTTTGGCTCACTTGCTCGCCATGGCCGCCCTCGAACACGACCCCGGCGCCAAGCTCACTATCGGCCCGGTCGTGGATAATGGCTTTTATTACGATATCGACTTTTCGGAAGGAAAAGCCCCGACACCCGAGGATCTGAAGAAGCTCCAAAAGGTGATGAAAAAACTTGCGGGCAAGAAACTTCCCTTTACGAAACGGACCCTTTCCGAAAAAGAAGCGCGGGAAATGTTCAAAGACAATCCGTACAAAATGGAACTCATTGAAGGCATTATTAAAGACGGAGAAAAACCGACTGTGTATGATACGGCCGATTTCACCGATCTCTGCGAAGGTCCGCACGTCGAAAATACAGGGGAGATAGACACCGACGGTTTCAAACTCGACCACCTTGCCGGCGCCTACTGGAGAGGAAGCGAAAAAAACAAAATGCTCACGCGCATTTACGGCTTGGCGTTCGAAACAGGAGCCGAACTCGACGAATATCAGAAGATGATAGAAGAAGCAAAAAAACGCGATCACCGAAAACTTGGTAAAGAACTCGGCTTGTTCGTATTCTCTGACCTCGTCGGTCCGGGACTCCCCCTTTGGACACCAAAAGGTACCATTATCCGCGAACTCTTAAACGATTACGTCTGGGAACTTCGCAAAGCGAAGGGATTCCAAAAAGTCTGTATTCCCCACATCACAAAAAAAGCATTGTATGAAACAAGCGGGCACTGGGCGAAGTTTTCCGAAGAACTTTTCAAAATTGAAACGCGCGAAGGCCATATTTTTGCCATGAAGCCGATGAACTGCCCGCATCATACGCAAATTTTTGATTCCGAACCGCGAAGCTATCGGGATATGCCACAAAGATTTTGCGAAACAACGATGGTCTACCGCGACGAACAATCAGGAGAACTTTCCGGACTCGCCCGCGTTATTTCCATAACCCAAGATGATGCACACGTTTTCTGTCGCGAAAACCAGATTGAAGAAGAATTTTTCGGCATTTGGGACATCATTGACACGTTTTACGGAAGATTCGGATTTAAAAATTTAAAAGTTCGATTTTCGCGCCATGACCCCGATACGTTTGAAAAATATCTCGGCACGAAAGACGTATGGGAAAAAGCGGAAACCGCTCTTTTGAACCTGATAAAAAAACGCGGAGTTACCGATTACATCGACGGAAAAGGCGAAGCGGCGATGTATGGACCAAAGCTGGATTTCATAACAACGGACTCGCTCGGACGAACACTCCAAGTGGCGACCATTCAACTCGACTTCAATATGCCGAATCGTTTCGAACTCGTTTGTACGAATGAAAAAAATGAGAAGGAACCGGTCGTTATGATTCACTGTGCCATCATGGGTTCCATCGAGAGATTTACCGCCACACTTATCGAGCACCTCGCCGGAGTCTTCCCATTCTGGCTTTCCCCTGTACAAGTCTGGATCCTGCCAATCACTGACGCGCACAACAAATATGCAAAAGAAGTTTTTGAAATGTTGAAAAAAACCAACATCCGCGCCGAACTTCACGACGAATCCGAAACCCTCGGAAAAAAAATAAGAAACGGAAAAATGCAAAAAATCCCCTACCTCCTCGTCATCGGTGACAAAGAAGTAGAAGACAAAACCGTCACCATCGAAAGCCGTGGAGATGAAAAATTAGGCGCGATTAAGATAGAGGAACTCCTGAATAAACTGGTTTAAATAAACAGACAGAAAAAACAAAAGCATTCGACATTTATAATTTTGTCGGGTGTTTTTTTGTTAAAGTTAAAAAAACAAAAACCGACAATTCTAGCATATGCTAGAATTGTCGGTTTTGAAAAATTTTGATACTATTGTTTATATGACAAAACCAAAAATTAAACCTAGGTCAAAATATGTTAAAACAAATCCTCGAGAAAGGAAAATTGCGGAAAAATCATTTGAGGAACGCGCCAAAGAATTTCTAGCCTCAGGTACCCCTGCCTCATATGCTACTCAAGTAGTTTTGGCTCTTGCTATTCTCTCCGGGGCGGCAATGCTTGGCGCAACGGCTCCGGGACTTACTGTCGCCGCTCGCCAATATCGTCGGATGAAAGGATATTCGGACAAACAAATTTGGGATGCAACCTATGCCCTGAAAAAGAGCGGGTATGTAAAAAAATATTCTCAAGGCAGTGAAAAACCTAGGATTAAGCTCACAAAAAAGGGTAAAGAGTATTTTGAAAAAATATTGTTTGAAGACATACAGCTGCCCGAACCGGAACAATGGGGAGGGAAATGGACTTTTGTCGTGTTTGATATTCCCGTTGGACACGGAAAAGCGAGAGAAGCGCTCAGGTGGCGTTTGAAGATGCTCGGATTTTATCAATATCAAAAAAGCGTCTGGGCGTACCCCCATCCTTGCGAAAAAGAAATTCTGTTCGTCGCCGACCACTTCGGCGTTGGAAAATTCGTGGAAATATTTTCCGTTGACCGCATATCAAATGATTTGGAATTAAAAAAACACTTTAGATTAAAATAACCATTTATTCTTACCTCATCACACATGACAAAAACTTTACACCCTGCAAATTCTAGCATACTAGAGTTTGCAGAGTACTAACAAATAAAAAAAAGAGGGTGACTGTAGTCACCCTCTTGTGTTGTTACACTAAACTAAAATGTGTACATTTTTTCCATATACTCTTTCATCATTCTTTCCGCATTCCAGTTTTGTTCTGCGGATTGTTTTGCACGAAGTGCCATTCTGAACCACTCTTCCGGATTATTATAATACAAAGCTAAAGCTTTATCGATCGCAATCGTTAAGCCGTTGCGGTCGTCGTTGGCATCGTACATATCCATATTTTCCGTTGGGAACAGCGTTCCGAATGAGAAGAAATTACGCAGATTCTCTTCGCACATCCAACCGTCAACCGTGGAAATATTGATCGCACCATCCGCCGCCGCGCTTTGACCTGAAGTGCCACACGCTTCCATTCCAACCCTTGGCGTATTCAACCATCCGTCAGCGCCCATCTTTAAAATTTTAGAGATACGCATATCATAGTTTGGTACGACAATAAGATTTTGATACTCTTTGCCAAGACGAAGCCAGTTTGTCCATGCGCTGATCATGTCGTGGTCATCAGGGTGGGGTTTACCCGCAATAACCAGTTGGAACTGATTTGTTCCAAGCCGATTGAGCAGCCAATCACGTGAATATTTCAAAAGCAGATCAGGGCGTTTGTACTGCGCGAACCGACGTGCGAACACAAGAACGGGAAGGTTGATGTCGATCTCCTTTCCGCAGTACCCGCGAAGAAACTCATTCAATTGTCTTTTACCGCTCATTTTTGCGCGCCTGAGTTCGTCCCAGGTACGCGCATTGTAAAACATCGGCGGCTGGAAATAATCGCGAAGCAAACTTCCATTCGTGATAGAAATGATTGGCGCACTATCTTCCACGTACGAAAACATTGCTTTAGTTACTTCTAAATGTTTTTTGGATACCGCATTTGCGAGCCGTGACAAGCGAAGACATGACGCACCAAAGTTGAATCCTTTCGGATACAGGGGGTCTTCGCCAAGTCGTTTGAGCGCGTCATACGGTAGTCCACGGTACATTTTTGTGATCATATCAATACCACATTTAAAATTTCCCGCCTGATCGGGGGTGTGGTTAGTATATAGCAAACGAGGTCTTACCCGTTCGACTGCCATATTGACCGCGCACTGCATTTCATTCTCTTGCATGGAGTAAAGACCTGTAACAGAAGACAGTTCTTGTTCAAGAAGATAAAGTCCTGTCATTGCTGTGTGGCTTTCTTGCATATGCCATATTTCAATATCAAGACCAAGGGCTTTTGCCGCTTTCACCGCACCAATTCCTAAAATCATATCTTGAGCAATCTTGCGCTCATAGTTTCCGCCCTGGCTGGTTGGTCCAGCATATAGATAACGCGTATTCTCCCGCTCGACCGGATAATCTACCCAATTTCCTTTTTCATCAAAGTTATTTTTATCAATATCAGCATCAAGAAGATATTCGTCCACCGTACCATATACTTTTCCCGGAACTTTCCAAACTTTTGCATAGTTTGGTTTCCCACAAATATCAATAGAAACTACAACGCCAGTATCCTCCAAGATATCCGAATATTCCCGACGAACAAATTTAATACCCATATGCTGCGTTCCATCGCCGTCATAGATAAACTGATCGTAATATCCATAACGCGCGAGGAGCGAAAACATTACCATTGGCATGTTCAAATTTCTCGCCGCTCTGGCGGCAGCACCCTCAAGAGTACCCAATCCGCCAGTGTATAGATACATTTGCGGAAGTTCGACACTGTTGGGTGCGAGCCCCATATTGGCAATCTCATGCGTCACTGACGCAACCATTCTTAATTTTCTTTCACTCATTCTACACCTTCCTTAAGATATATTTTTTCAAGGTTCAAAGTCTCCAAACCTCAGTCTGTAGTAGCATTTTTATATAAAAATGTCAATGATCCTTCAGTTTCTAAAAAATACGCCACATCAGCGTATTTTTAACGTAATCAAAAATGATAAATTTTTCATGAAGCAATGTGTCGTTTCGACATCACTCCCACCTGACAGTATATCGGTTACACGTCCAAATTCGCCAATTTCGCGTTGCTCTGAATGAATGACTTGCGCGACGGCACGTCGGTCCCCATAAGGACATCGAACACGCGGTCGGCATCTTGGGCGTCTTCGATGCGCACCCGTTTCAAAACGCGCTTGGCCGGATCCATGGTCGTTTCCCAAAGCTCTTCGGGGTTCATTTCTCCGAGACCTTTGTAGCGTTGAATGGAGACCTTGGAGGAATTCTTTTTTACCATCTCAGGCGTTTCCTCTTCTTCCTTCGCCGCGCCGTAGCCTTCGGCGGAGGCGGGACCTTCCACTTCGACTTCAATCTCGGGCGCATCACCTCCGAGGATTCGTACCTTATCTTCGTCGGAGTAGGCGTACGAAACTTCCTTCCCTTTCTTGATCTTATAGAGCGGCGGTTGGGCGATATAAATAAATCCTCCTTCTATGAGCGGTTTAAAATATCGGTAAAAGAGTGTCAGCAAAAGCGTGCGGATATGCGCTCCGTCGACGTCGGCATCTGTGGCGATAATAACCTTGTGATAGCGGAGTTTGGTAATATCAAAGGTGTCCCCGATCGCCGTACCCATAGCAACGACGAGCGATTTCACTTCTTTACTCGCGAGCATCTTATCGAGTCGAGCGCGCTCAACATTCAAAATTTTTCCTTTAAGCGGCAAGATTGCCTGTGTGCGACGGTCACGTCCTTGTTTGCTTGAACCGCCTGCGGAATCTCCCTCGACGATGAATATCTCCGACTCCTCGGCGCTGTGCGATTGGCAGTCCGCGAGCTTTCCAGGCAATGTGAGTCCTTCCAAGGCACCTTTGCGGAGAACACTGTCCTTTGCTGCTTTCGCTGCCTTGCGGGCGCGCAGGGCGATAACCACCTTATTTACGATTCCCTTTCCGTCATCCGGGTGTTCCTCCAAGAACATATTAAACGCCTCTGAAAACACTTTATCAACAGCACCTCGGGCTTCCACCGAACCGAGCTTGGATTTCGTCTGCCCTTCAAATTGGATCTCGCGCAATTTCACAGAAATGGCAACGGTCAAACCTTCACGCACGTCGTCGCCGGTGAACGCATCGTCGCCTTCTTTAACCAAATTGTTTTTCTTGGCGTAATCATTGAGCGCGCGAGTGAGCGCGGTGCGAAATCCGGTTACATGCATTCCTCCTTCCGGTGTGTGAGTGTTGTTTGCGAAAGCGAGTTCGCGCGAAGAAATATCGTCCACATATTGCAACGCTATCTCAACGCCGACTTTATCAACATCTTTATTGCAATAAAAAATATTTTTATGAACCGGTTTCTGTATCTCATTATAAAACTTTACGAGTGAAACAAGTCCGCCTTCAAAATAAAAAGTAGAGGAAGGAACTTCAAGCCCGAGCTCGCGAAGGTAAAATACATCCTGATCGGCGATCTTTCCCGTATACTCGCGCGCATCAAGAATAGAAACGCGCAATCCGCGAATGAGATACGCTTGCTGACGAAGGTGAGAAACGATCTGAGCAAAACTGAATTTAATTTCGCTGAAAATTTCAGGGTCGGCTTCAAAGGCAACGATCGTCCCGTGCAGGTCAGTTTTGCCAATCTTCTTCACCGCCGCTTTTCGTTTTCCTTTCGAGTATTCCTGAAAATGTATTCCGCCTTCTTTGTGCACCATCACATACATGTATTTCGAAAGCGCGTTCACAACAGAAGAACCGACACCGTGCAGACCGCCGGAAACCTGATATCCGCCCTCGCCGAATTTACCTCCCGCGTGGAGCGTGGTGATGATCGTCTCGAGTGCAGAAACTTTTGTCTTGGGATGAATGTCGACGGGAATACCGCGGCCGTTATCAACAACGCGAATGCGGTCCCCCGGCAAAAGCGCCACCTCAATGTCATTGCAAAACGCCCCCATCGCTTCGTCGCGTGAGTTGTCAAAAATTTCCCAGATAAGGTGGTGAAGTCCCTCGACTCCGGTAGACCCGATATACATTCCGGGTCGCCGGCGAACCGGTTCCAGACCTTCCAGAACGGAAATGTCTTTCGCGCTATACGCCGCCGATGCTTTATTTTCGTCGTCTTTTTTTGACATGTGAATGAATAGAAGAGCTCTTTATATAAGCCCTATTTTTACGCTTTCTTATACCTCTTTATTATACCAAAATTAAGAAAAGAAAGGTACTTGACCCCGTTAGAAAATCGTGTTGAGAAAAAGCGATATCTTATGACCAATCTGAATATAAAGGCTCTTCTGCTTGCTATTGGTTCGCACGATGTATATACATAACATATTTTAACAATCGTCGCAAAATAATTTTCAATTTCCAATTTTGCAATTTTCAATGAATTTTCAAATCAAAATTTTCAAACACGAACACGAGCAAAATCGTCGAGTTTGAAAATTTTTTTTGAAGCATTGAAAATTCATTGAAAATTGCAAAATTGGAAATTGGAAATTTTAAAAAAATATTGCCTCAAAAATTCACAAAGTTTCTGAAAAAAGTGACGAAATACAAAAACTTCGGCCTCACGGCCGAAGTTTATTTTTTTATTTAATCAAGATAATCAATGCTGACGATACAGGTCTGTCTGCCGTGTCGTCTCTGAAAATCCTGCGGACCGCCGTTCTTGCAGTAGTGGACGATGAGGTCGCCGAGGGTGGGTTCTTCCTTGTTGAGCGCTTCCCGCGCATATCGCCGATTATCTTCGCCGAGCATTTCGGCAAGCTGGCGCTCTATGAGCTCCGCGTGAGAAAGCTCACTGGGGTCATCGACTTCGCGAAGATCAAAAACGAGATGAGGTTGGTCGCACATAATAGTTTTTTATATGCATATAGTATACATCAAAACAAAAAAAGAAAAGCAAAAGTTTTCCACAGCCTACCAAAGCGACACTAAAATCACCGAATATTTTTCGTGGCAGAAAAATAGCCATTGTCCATTCTTTCTTTTCGTGGTTCTACCTTCGGCCGCGGAAAGATAGCGAGACGACGCCAATATCTTTCAAACGTTTTAAACGAAACAAAAAGATTGGCGCCCTCTTCCCCTTCTTTTGTATCAGGGTCGTGATAATAAAATCCGGAAATTTCATTTCCCTCCATTTCAAAACCGACAAAAAGAACCATGTGGAATTTTGTTTCTTCTCGCCATCTTCTGACCGCGGAAATCATTACCGGATTCCCTCCCCGAAGCGCATCTTTGATATCTTGAACGCCCGTTTCAAAAAGTCCCGCCATTTTATATTCCTTCCGTGCTGAAGAAACCCCATATTTTTTCATAAGGTTCGAGATTGCAACATGCGTCCACCCGAGTTCGGGATCATATCCATACAACTCTTTACACTCCAAAACCAAAGCATCAAGCGTCGGTATTTCTTTTTCCGTCATATCGAGCACCATTTTCGCGCACGCAACAGCACAGCCCCGGTCCTTCCAGTATGGGTCAGAGATGTCACGATATTGAGATGTGTAGGGAACGTCTAACAACATAAAATTTCTAATTCCTAATACCTAATTTCTAATAAAATGTCTAATGCTTTAATTTAAAAATTATCGTCGTTCATTAGGAATTAGAAATTAGATATTAGAAATTTTTATCTAACCTTCCACCCTTCCTTCTCGTTAAGTGCGACAGTAATTCTTTCCATAATACCGTTCACCTCTTCATCAGATAATGTTTTTTCCTGCGACTGGAACACGAGACGAAATGCATAGGATGTTTTTTTTGTGCCGTCCTCAAAAGTTTTTACGAACACATCGAAGAGGGTTACGCGGAGGAGCAGACTGGTCGCTTCATTCTTTATGATCCCAAAAACGCTTTCCTCGGGAATTCCTTCGGGAACGAAAACGGCGATGTCGCGAAGCATGAACGGATAAATTGAGATCTTTTCATACTTCTTCTCTGTTTGTCCTTCAGAAGCAGGCTTTCCCCGCGTAGCTCTTTGCGAAGCATTGAGCGAAATGCGGGGAGGTTGTTTTAGTTTTTGAATGACATTTTCCAGATCAAAGTATATGATGAACGAGCTCCACGTTTTTCCGAGCATGGTCGTTCCGAGCACATCGGCGAGTTTTTCTTCCGCCGCAAATAAAATATTTTTTATCGTTTCCTCTTTCTTTTTAACGTTCCCATAAATATCCGCGCCGAGACAAAGCGACAAATATTCGCTATCCTTTCCGAAAATTTTTCCAATCTCAAATAACTTTACTTGAGAAAGTCCGAGAAGCGGTGCGTTTCGCAAGTTGAGCTCAAGAGATTTTTCCATGTTTCCCGCCAGCGTATTGCGTAAGAATTTTTTGTCGCTCGCTATGGGATTTTCAACCTCCACCTCTCCTTTCTCCGTAAACGCATACGTGGAGATCTCAGAGAATCCTTCTTTGATAAGCACTTCTCTGATACGATCGCCATAAAATACTGTTTTATTTACTTCCGGCATAAAACCTTCCATTACCGGCTTTGCGGATACCACTTTTTCGTAACCGTACACGCGCCCAATCTCCTCTGCGAGGTCTTCTTTCCTACGGAGGTCCAATCTCTCCGGTGGTACTGTCACAACAAAACGATTTTCGTCTATTCCCGAAATTCGTCCGTATCCGACAATCGTTTTAAATTTTTCATTTCCCGACAAATCTTCAATAACCACGCCTTTATCTTTCGTAGCATGAATGACTTTCCCATCGCCAAGATATATTCCGCAGTGATCTACCCCTTCGGGGATCTTCGTCCCTTTCAAAAATTCAACCGTCTCGAAATAAATATTTCCGTTTCCGGTATTAGCAAAAACTATGTCACCCGGCTTTGCCACGCCGTAGCCTTCGGCGGAGGCGGGCTTAGCATCTTCTTTTGTTATTTTTGGTGCAAAAATAAACATATCCGCAGAAACTCTCGGAAGTGAAAATCCCACCTCGGAATAAAGATATGAAACAAAAGAAGAACAGTCAAAAGACCTCGGTGCATCGTAGGAAACACTCGCTCCGCGCACATACGGAACACCAAGTAATGTCTGCGCGTACTTTACTATCTCACCGCGAGGCAAAACTATTTTGTATCCGAAAGAATGGAATTTTTTAAGAATGCTTTCGACTTTTGCTTCAGTAAAAGAAGTACCGAGGATCTTGTTTAATTCCGAAAAGGAAATGCCGACTTTGTACGGGTTCATTACCCGCGGATACACGTCAACGACCTTGCCAACGTGAAAATTCGGTCCGGCGGCGTATTCGCCAAGGAGAGACGCGACGTATTCGATCGCGTCTTTTGTTTTTTCGGGAGTGATGTCGTTCTCAAAACGAATGGATGCGTCGGTGCGGATACCGATAGTGCGCGAAGTTTTACGGATATTCGACGGCGCGAAATTTGCAGATTCAATTATGATGTTTTTCGTATCCCCTGTGACTTCCGCTTTCTTGCCGCCCTTAATCCCGGCGATCGCAAGCGGGTCTTGGTCGTCGGCAATTACTAAAATATTCTCCTTCGTCTCGCCGTAGCCTTTGGCGGAGGCGGGATTCAGATCAACATCTTTTCCGTCCAGTGTGTGCAATACTTCCCCATCTCTTGCTTTTCGTACAATGATGTGCGCCGAGTTCGTACTGGAGGTTAATTTATCCGCGTCGAACGCATGGAGAGGCTGCCCCGTCTCGAACATCACAAAATTCATAATGTCCACTACGTTATTAATGGAACGCTGCCCAATCGATTCCAAATGTTTTTTCAGATATTCCGGTGAAGGTCCGACCGCAATATCTTCCGCGAATTGCCCGGTATAGCGGCGGCATAATTTTTCATCCTCAACAGAAATAACCAGTTTCCGCGTATTCCCTTTTTTCGTTTTTTTCAGTTTTCGCGCGACCGGTTTTTTTCCAAGTATCGTCCCAATTTCAGCCGCCATTCCTTCATAACACAAACAATCATGCGACCGGTTCGGTAAAATGGAAATATCAATCACCGGCCCGTTCTCCGACTTCTCGATCCCTTCCACCTCAAAAGTATGGAACGTAATAACGTCCGCCAACTTTTCCGCATCCGGCAGCGGTTTTTTAAAATACTCGTTGAGCCATGTGTGTGATATTTTCATAAAATTAAGTTTATCAAGTTATAAAGTTTATCAAGTTCATAAAGTAATAACGAAACCGTCGTACTTTATGAACTTAATAAACTTGATGAACTTTTAACTGCTTTGTATCGCTTCTTTGATTATGTTTTGGACTCGGATAAACTCGTCTTGCGAATATCCGCATTTTTGAATTTCGCCATAAAGTCCCGGTTTAACCTTCTCAATAAGTTTTGGAATTTCGCGTAATGACTCAATGTCTGTTCTTGCTTTCATTAAACATTGTCTCAGTTCGGGAACTTTTTTGCATAATTTCTCAAGTGCGGTTGCTCCAATAGAGGGAATATTGATAGAAATCGAATCTCCCTGAGTAAGAGATGCGTATTTCAATCCTATTCGACATATTTTACCCTTCTCTCTCCCAAAAGAGATTTCGTTCTTGTCTCGAAGGGTGAGCATCCTCATATCTGCTAATTCCGCGATCTCTTCCTGTGTCTCCGGTAATATGTATGCATCCAAATATTCTCCACGACACATCTCAGCAAAAGCTTCTTCTAAAAAAACTCCTCTCCATGCAGCACACGGGTCTTGACCCTCCGCTTTAACTAAAAAAGGGCTCCCGTCGGATTTTTGACTGATTTTCTTTGTTGTAAACCCGTGCCGAAGTCGAGTTACATCCTGTTGAACAGCCGTATATTCTTTGAATGAGTTGGCGGAATGAGCCATTTCATGAACGGCATTACCTTCTGAAATTGCTGACCCGTTCAATTTCTCAGATTCTCTGTCTCTGCGAACCAAGACAATATCAAGCTCTGTAAAATACTTACCGGGGTAACTCTCGGAAAATATGCCTATATCGGAAAAAACAAATAATTCTTTCAACTTTGGTAAATCCTCATCATAAAAAAATATTATATCCCCAGAATTCAAGCCACGTTCTCTCATGAACCCATTTATGCGTTCGATATCGAGTCCTTCAGTTCTGCTTTCAAAATTATTCAGCACGTTCTCACGCACATGTTCGAAAAACGCTGGCATTTCAGCTAGATGTTCCGCTTTATTTATTTTTTGTGGTAGTTGTTCCATGGTTTAATATTTTCTTACTTTTCTATTACGTTTTTATATTATTTTGAATCTTCGATCGCTTCTTTGATTATGTTTTGAACTCTTATAAAATCTTCCGCTGTGTACTCGCACTTTTGGATCTCGGTATATAATCCCGGTTTTATGTCGTTTATTAATTTTGGAATTTCACGAAGTTTTTCGATATCGCTTCTTGCTTCGATAATAATTTCTTTTAATTTTGGCTGTTTTCTACAAAGCATTTCCAGCCCGGTAGCAGCAATTGCCGCTGGCGACCATCCAAAAGACTCTCCATTATCTATGACATCAAAATATTTCTCCGAAACTTCGCAGCCTAATAGTTCGAATGCCGCCCTCAAACTTACAAACTTACGATCTCTGTAGAGCTGTTGAATATTTTTCTTTATTTTGGGTGAAATATTTTGTTCAAAATAATCTCCACTTTGCATTTCAGCAAGTGCTTCCTCCAAAAAACATCCGCGCAAGAGTTTCTCTCCCCTCATAATTATAAAACCGGAACGAGGCCGATAAACACCTTCTTCTGTTTTTGTATATTTATCGTATGAATTCGCGGCGTGTGTCTGCTCGTGAATAAGGACTTTTTCGCTATACACTAAACCATTAATTTTCTCCTTCTCTCTGTCTCTTGCTATCAAAATTAGATCCAGGGTTGGTAAATATGCTCCACCAGCGTCGGACACAAGAGATCTCACATCAATCTTTTCTCCAAGTATTTCCTGTAGTTTCGGAATATCTTCAACATCAAAAAACACAAAATCCGACACAGGCAAGTTTTTTGACCACATAAATTCACACACTCTTTCAATATCCAATCCATCAGTTTTATTTTCAATATTCTCCAAAATTTTCTCACGTAAAATTTGTCCGATTTTCGGCATTTCGGGTAGACGTTCCACTTTTTGCGTTTTTTTGGGTGGTTGTTCCATATTTGCTTGACTTTTTTATTATATACGTATATACTATTATTACAAATGGCTTCGGCCCTACTCTGTCGAAAGACAGAGGAAAAAAGCAAAAAAGTTCATGGCAGTAATGCTTTGAGCTTTTTTGTTAATTCTTGAAATTCCGACTCCGGTATTTCTCCAACATGACGCCGTAAACGGCACGCGTCAATGAGCCGCAATTGAGACAAAACCGCGAGACTTTTTATCTTTGGTACGAAAGAAAACGCAAAATAATATTTTTCAGACTTTTTGGAAATAGGTTTTTTTGATTTGGTTAGTGGAACAGCCCAAAAAATCTCATTATTAAATTTTCGCACGATAACTACGGGACGTAAAAAGTCATCGCCTTTTCCATCCGTTTCAAACCCGATATTGGCGCCAAGCGAACAATACCAAATTTCACGTAAGTGAAAGAACACACGAACCTCAGTTTCGTTCAGTTTTTCTTTCTTCGAATGCCATTTTTGAAACTCTTTTGACATGTTATTTTGAATTTTCGATCACTTCTTTGATTATGTTTTGAACTCTTATAAAATCTTCCGCTGTGTACTCGCACTTTTGGATCTCGGTATATAATCCCGGTTTTATTGCGTTTATCAATTTTGGAATTTCGCGAAGTTTATTAATGTCACTTCTGGCTTCTATCATCACCTGACGAAGTTCTGGTATTTTCTCGCAGAGTATTTCGAGTCCCTCAGCACAAAGAGAAGACGTCCCCCATTCCAATTTATCTTTCTCAATTGACCAATATTTTCTTGACACCTCATATCTTTCTCCCGATTTCGTCGATGCCCATAACATCAAAAAAGTTGCCGGATCAAACCCCATTTCGCGAATTTTTTTATCAAGATTTTTATTTGTTTCCCCGTCTATATTTTTTTCCGCGTATTCACACTTCATAAACTCTGCAAAACCTTCTTCAAGAAAATTACCCCAAGGATACTTTTCTCTATTTCTCTCATTTTTTTCGTTTCTTGTAAGACCAAACCCTATGCGCGGACTGCTGATTTTATTATCATCCTTGACATATTGTTTATATTTATATGCACTATGAATCAACTCATGGAGAATTATTCCTTCCGAGTAAACCGAACCGTTTACCTTTTCGCGTTCTCTGTCCCTCCTTATAAAGGCTAGATCCAATTCGGGAATATATCACCCCAAGGCATTGTTAATAAACGAGTCAGAAACCTTATACCTTGCGCCAAACATTTCCTGCAACTGCGAAATATCGCTATCCTCAACAATAACAAAATCTGTCGCCGGCAAATTTCTCTCTTTTATAAAATCTTTTACTCGCTCGATATTCAATCCGTCTGTCTTTCCTTCTCCGAACGTTTCTAAAATATTTGCGCGTAAAAGACGCCAATCCTCCGGAATTTCGGCGAGATGTTCTACTTTTTCAGTTTTTTTTGATGGTTGTTCCATAATATTCACGAATAGAAAAATAGAAAGATAAAAATATAGAAAGATTATAACGACGTCGGAATTTTTCTATTTTTCTATTATTTAATTTTTCTATTTTTTAGAACTGATTTACAAATCGCAGATCTCCCGAATAAAAGAGTCGCACATCGTCAATTCCGTATCTCAACATCGTGAGCCTCTCGATTCCTACCCCAAACGCGAATCCTTGCCATTCGCTTGGATTAATTCCTGCACTTTCGAGAACTTTCGGGTGGACCATTCCGGCGCCCATTATTTCTATCCAGCCGGTTTGTTTGCAAATGTTGCAACCGGAGCCACCACACTTGAAACAGGACATATCTATTTCCACCCCGGGTTCGACAAAGGGGAAAAAGCTGGGGCGAAAACGGATTTCAATTTGTTTGCCGAAAAACTTCATAAAGAATTTGGAAAGAATCCATTTCATGTTCGCGAGGTTGATGTCTTTGCCGACCATAAGTCCTTCCGCCTGAAAAAACTGCGTTTCGTGCGTTGCGTCAGTCGCCTCATACCGGAACACCTTTCCCGGCGCAATGATCGCGAACGGCGGCTTGTGTTTCTCCATGTACCGCACCTGCACGGGCGAAGTGTGGGTCCGAAGCAGTTTGCCGGCACCCTTAGGCTTCAGCCAAAAAGTATCCCACATGTCGCGGGCCGGGTGGTCGGCGGGAATATTGAGCGCATCGAAATTATAGAATTCCGTCTCCATTTCAGGCCCTTCCACGATCTCGAAGCCAAGTTTGGAGAATATGTTCCCGATCTCCGTTATCATCTGAGACATAAGGTGAATATGCCCCGGTTTTTGCTGCTCTGTTTCGTTATTCATTCGTATATTATGGCAAATATATCGAAAAAATCCAAGTGGCAAATCGGCCAGTTATAAAGTTCGTCAAGTTTATCAAATCCATCAAGTACAGACAGCGAATAACCGGCGGTTTTTTGTTTGCATGGCTATTCTGACATCCGATGTCAGAATAGCCATGCAAGCAAAAACACAAAAAGGACCCGCAATCGCGGGCCGGTGTTTTCAAAATAGACGATCTTCCTGATCGGCGGTTCACTTCCACTCAACAGGACCAAAGGTATTTCCCTCGCAGACACGCTCGCCTTTTTTGATCGAAGGGGCTCTGTAGAGAACCCAGGGCGGCGAAGAGGCGTAATCGAGGCAAATATAGACCTTCTCGTCTTTTTTATCGCTTGTGACTGCGGTAGGAGCAATTCCTTCCGACCAATGGCCATAATCTGACCATGTCGTCTCAATTTTTGTCTCGGAAAAGATCGGATTTGAGAAAAATAATAATGCAAAAAAACAGATCGATAATATCTTCATAGGACGCACCTCGTGAACGAAACCCCAGATTCGCTTTTGAATTAGAATGGCGTAGTATAAAATTATGATAGAAAAAAAATAAAAAATTCTCGCAGTTTTCAGATAGTGAGCGAGATGAAATATTTTTGTTGCGAAAGAAAGGAT